>ENA-ORPH01000509-ORPH01000509.1-human-gut-metagenome-genome-assembly--contig:-NODE-509-length-43289-cov-3.404682_pt1 | contig 43289 bp, 34 predicted proteins | sample MGYA00242142_ERZ509074 | MGnify/ENA primary metagenome ERZ509074 (study PRJEB26280, sample SAMEA2338724) | human gut metagenome | biome: human gut; feature: human-associated habitat; material: faeces...
GCACCTGACGCTGGAGATGACCATGCTGAACGATCCCGCCGTGGACTCGCAGATGAACCTGCGCTCCAGCGCGGCCGAACTGTTCCGGTTCTGACCGGTCAGACCAGTCTGACCGGTTCTTCCGGCGCCCACACGCGGCGGTCCGGAGCCGGTCGGCATCCGGCTTTCGGACACCCACGCCGCACGGCACACACTTTCGCCCCATGCGTGAACGATTGGTAAATTCCTTGTTAAAGAAGCGGCAGACCCGTTGACAGATTCTGACAAGGCGTGTATAATGGGCGTGAGGAAGCAACCGACACACTGCGACACGCGGCGGCAGAGAAGCACGCCCCGGTCCGGCGGTCGGACGAAACACAGTGCATGGGAAAGGAAGGCGTATTTAATGAAGCAGCAAAAAGACGCAGAGGACATGACGGCGGCTGGAAACTGCACCGACAAACCGACGCGCATCAAATCAACCGGCATTATCCGGCGCGTGGACGAGCTGGGGCGGATCGTGATCCCGATGTCCATCCGGCAGACGCTGGGGCTGAACGAGCGCGACCCGGTCGAGATATTCATGGACGGCGAGCGCATTATCCTGCAGAAGCATCAGTCCTCCTGCATTTTCTGCGGCAGTACGGAAGATCTGATTGCCTACGAGGGCAAAAATGTATGTGCGGCGTGCCGGGAGGCTCTGAGCCGGAACAACTGAGACGAGGCGGCGACAGCCGCCTCGCCGAACGGATCCGGAGCGCCGGGTCCCGCGCCCCTTTGATTTGAACGCCTACGGACTTAACCCCAAAACCGAATACCGGGATGTAGGGTAACGGTCACCCACCAGTTTTGGGAGCGTGTGACCGCCTCACGAGCCGACCGCCGAAAGCTCGCAAAATCTCCGTTTTTCTCGCGTTTCCTCGCTTTTCCGCCGCCGTGTGTTTCAGCAAAAAAACTTTTGACCACAGATTTGACCACTTACGGATTTGACCGCAAAAATTGAATATTTTCACCAATCGGGGTGTGGCGCAGCTGGTAGCGCGCGAAGTTTGGGACTTCGATGCCGTCGGTTCAAATCCGGCCACTCCGACCAAAAACCCCTGAAATCTACTGATTCAGGGGTTTTTTCTTTACTTTTTGCGCTACGTCGTAAAGCATTTCTTTTTGAATAATCAAATTCTTTCTTAATCTTAGTTGTACATCCATCTTTTCTTCATCAGTATAACCGCTAGAACTCCTCTTCGCCACGTATCAGATATTACATTCATAAACCAATCTCTCCCAATTTCAACGCATATTATTTCTCGTCTGGTACGATCTCTACAATATCGTCCATCTTGCATTCGAGGGCAGTACAAATCTTAACGAGGACGTCGCTGGAGACGATAGCGCCGTCCTTGCCCATCTTGGTGATGGTAGCGATGCTGATGCCGGCTTTTTCGGCGAGTTCTTTCTTTTTCATATCACGGTCGATTAAAAGCTTGAATAATTTTTTATAGCTTGCGGCCATTGCATTACACCTCAATAACATAAAATTCATTGATTATATCGTCTTTCACAGCATTATAAATCCCACGCAACAGTGCTGTTTTCCATGTGTTTTTTTGTGCGGTTTCGTAAGATTGCAAACACTCGGTCAAATATTGTAACAATCCCTGCTTTCCACTCAGTTGATATACTTTTTTCCAAATTCCGATATTTTCTGATATTTCAGTTGATGCTTGAACGGAATATGCATGCTTCAATTTATATAAATCCAAATGTGCACATAACCGAGAATGAAGTTCAACATTAACCGTCTCTATTTCCGGATTAACATAATACTGTGCGACCAAAATATTGTTTTTAGATACAACATCAGCACACAACCATATAACATTGTCTACATCATCAAAATATGGATGTAACGGCGCACTTAACTTGCTGTTAACAGGACTATTGCCTTTGTTGCTATTACAATCCTTACATGCCGGAATCAAATTGTCCGGTGTAACTGAATATGTAGGATACAGAGTCTTTGCTAAATAATGATCAAGAGTCGAAGCCTGTCCGATATCACAAATTGGGCATTTGCCGGATTTAGCATTCGCAAGTATTTTATCATAATATTTTGCCCTGACATCCGAACATATTACAAACTTACGATCGTATAGTTTCACCATCTCATCTTTGGTAATTATCGTATTGACAGTCTTGTGTGGTGAAATATCAGGCCAATCATTGTTATTAGCGACAGCAACATACTCTTTGCTCTTTTGCTCTATATACTCTGCAGAGCTAATATACTTTTCTTTTAAAGATTCGTCTCTAAAGCCTGAGGCACAATCCGTAACAATATCTTTAACAGAGAATTTCATTCGGTCTAAATGTCTCATTGTTCCTCATCCTTTAACAACAACAATGTTTGTAGAAGTGCTCGTGCCTCATCTCCGAGTTCATTATTAAAATCCGATATTATATCATCGTAACTTTTTCCTTTTCGTACTTCGTCAATAATCATTTTGTGGAATCCAGACTGACGAACCTCAAGACCAAACACTTCACGAGTGAGCGCACCAATAGTTGCACCGAATGACTCGATTTCCAATCTATCTGCAGTCACTTCACGTCCAATTCTATTTATTTTCCATACACAACTTTTGGGTACTTCTTGTAAAATAACTGGTGAATGCGTCGCAATTAGCGCCACTCCGTTTCTGTCTATCAAAAGTTCAGACAAGGCGCGAACAAAAGCTGCCAACAGCGGAGGATGCAAATGATTTTCAGGCTCATCAAGTATCACCAAAGTTCGTTCAGTGATTTTTTCAATCAATTGTACCAACGTTAACACAATAACTTGGTGGCCAGAACTCAGTTTCGAAAATAGCGTTTCTGCATTCTTTTTTGTTTCTTCAATTGTTTTTTTGTTACTATTTGTCTCGTCAGATGGAAGTAATTCTTTTATATTAGAACGTTCAAAAACAGGATCGGTTTCAAGCGTAATCAATGCATTTGATAATAGTTCTACTTTTCTATCTGATGACATGCATTTTTCCAAACTTGAAACAAAGTTTCTTTTAAGAGTTCCATATAAATCATCAGATGTTAATCCAATATATCTAAATGGTGTTGCAGTACGTTTCTCGGTTAACTTTAATATTTCGTCATAGTTATCAAACGGGCTGAAGGATACACACAGAATATTTGCAAAAGCTTGTGTTCTCGAAGATACCAATCTACCAGTATTATCATTGGATGATCTCAGTCGACCATATTTTTCTCGCTCGTCCGGGAAATAAATTGATTTTATAATATTCTTTATTAAATATGTTTTCCCAACATTATTTCTACCAATGATCACCTGGATATTTGTCGGCGGATTTGATTCGGGAGTAACAGAAAAAACCAATGTTGTAGGATCTTCTTCTCCGTTTTGCGGGTATGTATATTCAATCTTATACTTTGTAAGTCTAGCGCTACCTTTTGCAATTCTACTGAACTGCCTTTGGATCATAAAATCAGATACATCACGCATAAGCGAAATCCGTGTAACATCTAATTTCCGTACTTCTGAGTAAAGAGAGGTGTCATAAGCAATGTCACGAAGCGCCGTAAGTATCTCAATTCTAAAATCGTCTCCACGCTGATTAAGTGCATCATAATAATAGTCACTTTGACCCAAGGAAAAACAATCTAACGGTAATTGCGTAAAAGCATCCGGAATTTGCGGCGAACGCTGCCCGTCACTCATTCTCTTCTGTCCTATTTTAATGCTCCCTAAAGGCTCACTTTGGCACGAATTATTTATATACAACAAATTAAACTTTGTTTCAAATCTAAACCAATCATCCCAATTATCCCGAATAAGTACTATGACATTTTGCAAAGAGATGTTTTGCGGATAATGACTGTAAACATAAAAATTCATTACGACACCTCTTTTCTACAAATTCTAACATATATATTATACCACAGCTTGTTCCGAACATCAACTGCTTTCGCCAGAAAAATACTGTGATTTCACGATTTTTTGTTTTCTCGTCACAAATTTGTGCCCCGACTTGCTCACATCACAGAATTCTTTTCTTTGTCTACTGCGGTGCAAAATTTGTTTTTCGAAAGCCCTTGACTTTGGGGCAAACAAGAGTTATCATACGAGCGAAAAATCCCGAAACGACCACCAAGAAACTTGAAAAAACCTTCTGCACTATAACACTATAACTAGTTAAATACGAAAAGGAATTTGACATATGGGGCGTTTTCCGGGTGAGTATTTTGGCGATTACGAAGCATATACGGAAGACGAAATTGCAGAGATAACCTCCAAAGGCATTTCATTGAAAAACGGTATGTATATTGATTTTTCTGTTTGCGCCGAAAATTTCAAAGAAACAAATCCTCAAAGCAGTGGAAAATGTGTAGGTGAGCGAGAGATTAGCTATTGGAGTTTCACGTTCTATGTTAGAAAAGGTGCTTAATGCTCTTGGAGGGCTTTCATCATAGAAATGAAATACTTAAAAATGGTGGTTACTAACATTATTTCAGGTAGCGATCTTTGCCCACGATAGAGACAAGGGGACAACAGAATAAATCGCCCAATTCAAAGAATGCTTTTTGGGCTCAACAATGGACCGAAAGAAATATTTTTTAAAAACCACTTGACAAAATTCGGATTTTGGTTATAATAATAGACGAAATAACAATGTTGGAGGTGACCACATGAAAAATATGCTTAAAAGCATTCGTCAAGAAGACATCCAGAACATTTTTGAATGTCTTTCTCAAGCAGTGGGCGAAGATCGTCAAGAGGCATCTGAGCACTTGGGACTGAAAACGCATGTTTCTGATCCCTTCTTAAAATGGGATCTAATTTATAGGAATCTGATGAATAAATTTGATAAAGGAAACCTAAAGTATTCCGTCACAAAACGAGGCATGTGGACGGTCCTTTTGTTGTATGACGAGAATAGCAAGTTCTTATTCTCTTTTATGAGAGATTCCCGCTTCAAGGATATCAAGAACAGAAAAAATGCAAGTCGTCCTCAGTACGTACAAGCGTTAATCAACCTTAATACGGAGTTGAAAGCACCCGAAAAACAAATACGTTTGTTTGAGGAAGAACCCAAATTCACACAAACAGAACTCGAAAGAACGCTTGAAGAACTTTGCGCCAATTTCGATGGTAGCATTGATACCAAGAATTCTAGACATGTTATGGTAGTCTTCTCGGATAAATATGGCAGCATAGATTCTCTAAGAGCATATTTATTGGATTGCGACCTTGACATTGTTTGTGAACAAGATTGGCTCGACATCACTAAGCCTATTATGAGTTCAATTCCCGAAACAGTTCAGTCTGCGGAAAAAGAGGTTGTACCTACACTCAAGCCTAAAGCACTTGAAAGAATTCGTGAAAAGGAGCTTGTAGCAATCAAGGCACAAGAGGTACAAAAGAACGCCTAATCGCAACTGTAAAGCAAAACGAAGAGAGATTTTTATATGAAAACATTTAATGGTAACCGCCTTAAATCGGCACGACAATACCGAGGACTAACGGTAGAAGAATTGTCACAACAAATCAACGTAAGTAAACAAACAATATCTCAATACGAAAATGGTGTTATAGAAAATGTTCCGTTTGAAAAAATTTTGGCGCTTTCGACTGAGCTAAAATTTCCTTATCATTACTTCATACAAAAAAGCAATAGTTCTGTTAGAACTGGTTCCACCTATTTTCGTTCTCTTATGAAGACAAACAAAAAATACCGAACCGCTCAAGTGGTGAAAATGGAACATCTCGCTGAAATATATGCTTTTTTAAGTGAGTATCTTGATTTTCCAGCGCTAAACATACCAGATTGGATCGGTAGCATCGAATCACCAACAGAAGCAGCATATGCGCTTCGAAAGTTTTGGAATTTAGGCAACAAACCGATTGAAAATATTATACGCCTAGTAGAACAAAATGGTATATTAGTTACTACCTTTGCAACAGAAACCGACGATATTGATGCGTTTAGCCAATTTGTTGAACTCGATGGAAAAAGTATCTATTTAATTGCACTATCAAGCAATAAAGAATCTGCTGCAAGAATCAACTTTGATATCGCGCACGAGCTTGGTCATATCATTCTCCACGAATGGAGTGAAGATGAAGATGCAATATCTCGTGAAGCATTTAAAAATAAAGAAAAAGAAGCTAATGAATTTGCCTCAGCGTTCCTTTTGCCAGAAAATGAATTTGCAAAAGAAGTTTCATTAGATCCTCAAAACTTGGACTACTATATTCAACTCAAGCGCAAATGGAAAGTGTCTATTGCTGCTATGTTATACCGGTCTTGTTCTTTAGGCATTATCACGCAAAATCAATATCAGTATATGATTCGAGTTATGCAGAATAAAGAATGGAGAAAGAGTGAGCCGCTTGACAATGTTATTAAAGCGCCTAAGCCTTCATTGCTTTCGGATGCAATAGACGTATTACTTGTAAATAAAGTTTTTACCCCCCAAGAATTAGTCGAAGAACTTGGTAATATGGGACTTGCAATGGATCCTTCAGAGTTAGAGATACTTCTTAATCTTAACCAAGGTACATTGGCACATCAAATTATACCTAAAGAAAAGATTGTTGCATTAAAACCTTTTAGACCCAAGGATGAAAATTAAAAGTTAAGAGTGCGCAATGGCTTGCCCTTTAAAACTCTAATTTCAAAGGGAGAGTATAGGACTTTGAAATGTTGGTATGATAAATAAATACACGTTTCAAAAAGATAATGAGAATGCTTGAAGCATTTTAGGGGCTGACCGCCATGGTCAGCCCTTATTTGTCGCCTTCTCGCCTGCCTTGATTTCCGCAATCTCCTTCTTCATCTCCGCAATCAGCACCTTGAGCTTTTCCTCGCACTCCTCACGCGTGGTGGCGTAGATGTTCTTTGCGATTCGTTTTCCGTTTACGCGCGGAGAAAACCTGCCCTCGTACAGGTGGTCGTTTATCATCGTCACGCAACCTGTGCCAGGCTTGCGTATCTTGCCCTTGTACGGCTCAAATTTCGGCTCTGTCGGCTGATTATCCGCTTCATTGTCACTTGTCTTGTCCGTCGCGGTCGGCTCGGGAATGGGCGTGTCAGTCCCCGCAATTTCGCGGTCAATTCTTGCCGCAGCCTGCTGTTGCATCGTGTCGGTGATATGACTATAAATATTGAGCGTGGTCTCCGCGCTGACATGACCTATCATGGCGGACAGCGTTTTGATGTCCATGCCGTTTTCCAGTGCCATGGTGGCAAAGGTATGGCGGAGGTCGTGAAACCGCACCCGCTTGCAGTTTGCGCGTTCCAGTATCTTCTGAAACCGATGATAAACCGCCGAAGGGTGTCGCGGTTGCGTGAGGTCAAGCGGGGACGGGAAAATCCACTCGCTGTCGGTTCGCGTTTTCAGTTCTGCCAGCAGTTCAAGCATTTCGGGCGGCAGCAGAATCATGCGGTTGGAGGATTTTGTTTTCGGTGTGGAGATCAGCACCTTTCCGTTGACCTTCAGCACCTGCCGCGAGATGTGAAGTTCGCCCGTTTTCAGATTCAGATCCCGCCATTTCAGCGCGAGAATTTCGCCTCGCCGCATGCCGGTGGTCAGCTCCAGGAGGAAGAGCTCGTAATATCCCTCCTCTCTTGCCTGTATGAGAAACCGCGTGATTTCCGGCGGAGTCAGCACCTGCATTTCCTTTGCCTTTTTCGGCGGCAGCTTGCACCCGACGGCGGGATTGATGCGGATCAGACCTTCTGTCACCGCTTTTTCAAGTGCCGTGCGGCAGGTCGTGTGGCAGGAGCGCACCATGCGGTCGGACAGTCCTTCTCCAAATTTATCGACATGCTTTTTCCGTCCGCTCTTTTTGAGCCGTGCGTAAAACTGTTGCAGGTCGTTCTGCGTCAGCTTGTTCAGCGGGATGCTGCCGACGGACGGGATGATGTGCGTATAAATCCTTCCCGAGTAGCACGCCTGTGTGGTCGGGCGGAGCTTGGGCGCGGAATAATTCTGATACCAGAAGTCAATCCAATCCCCGAACGGCATGTCCGGCTTGATTTTCTCGCTCCGTCTGCCGCATTCCTCCCGCAGTTTCGCCAGCTTTTCCTGACACTCTGTCTTGGTGTGCGCCGTCACATTTTTCGTTTTGGCGTAGCCGTTTTCCTTGTACCCGACGACAATTCTGCCTTCCCACCGCCCGTCCTTGCGTTGAAAGACACTGCCGTCGCCTTGCTTTTTCTTTGCCATTTACTCATCCTCCAATTTCAGTTTTTTGACCATGCCGCCGACAATCGCGGCGGCGTTTTTCTGCATGTCACCCGTCACGTGCGTATAGGTGTCAAGCGTGAAGCTCGCGTTTGTGTGTCCGAGGATGCCCGAAAGCGTTTTCGGATCGACTCCGCCTTTCGTTGCGTGGGTGGCAAAGGTATGGCGCAGGTCATGAAAGCGGATTCGCGGCAGCTCCGCATTTTTGAGGATCGTGTGCAGTTTTTGGTATGCCGCTGCCGGATTCATCGGCAGGTTGGGGTTGCACGGATTGTAGAACACCCACTCATTCAGCGCGTTTTCCCTGCGTTTGGCAAGCAGTGCGGCAAGCGTCGGCGGCAGGACAATTGTCCGCTTGCCCGCGCCCGTTTTGGTTTCGCCGATCTGAATTTTGCCGTTTGTGACGGCGGAGAGCGACCGTTCCACCCGCAGACGGCGGTTTTCAAAGTCGATGTCGCTCCATTTCAGCCCGCAGATTTCGCCGCGGCGCAGTCCCGTCATACATTCCGTGTAGAAAAAATCCCGCCAATCGGGGTAGGCTTCGATCATACCGAGAAATTTCTCAAGCTGACCGTCGTCCAGCACCTGCTTGTCGGGATAATTTGGCTTCGGCACCGTTGTGCCGTTTGTGGGATTGCGCACGATGAGCCGTTCCTTCACCGCCGCGTCGAGCGCTTCGTGAAGCATCATATGAATGCCGCGAACCATGCTGTCGGCAAGCGTTTTGCCCTTGATTGGGTCTTCGCGAACGCGCCCCTCCTTTTTGAGCTTGTTGTAAAGTTTCTGAATATCCGCCGTTGTCAGCGATGTCAGCGGCTTTTTGCCGAGGTGGGGCTTGATATAGTGGTTCACAATCATGCGGTAGCTCTGCATGGTGCTTTCCCGCAGTGTGAAGATCATATATTCGTCCAGCCACTTGTCAAGCCACTCGCCGAGCGTCATGCGGCTGTCCTCGCAGAGATCGACATCGCGGTAGGTTTCAATCGCGCGGTGCAATTTGTCGAGCGTTTCCTTCTGCGTTTTGCCGAACACCGATTTGTGCATCGGTGTTCCGTCGTTTTTGTGACCGATCACGATGCGCGCTTCCCAGCGTCCGTCCGAACGCTTGCGCACCATGCCGTCACCTTGCGGTCTTCGTTTTGCCATTGTTATTCTTCCTTTCGTAAGTTTTTTTTCGCCCACTGCAAAGATACCACAGGTTCGAGTGAATATCCAGCGGTCGGGCGAAGAGTTATCAATTTGTTATCAACTGTTTTTTGGCGATAAAAAAAGAACGGCGGAGAAATACTCCCCACCGTTCCCGGTTTTCCTGATTCAGTTACTTGCCCTTGCAACCACAACACCCGATTTCACAGGGAAATCAGGATCGTTTTTTGTCATGGCAAGAAGACGGCAAGCGGCTCCTACCGGATGATTTCTGCCGGCTTCCCATGCCTCCACGGTTTTTACGGAAACACCCATATACTGCGCAAACAGAACTTGCGTCATTCCGGTATCGGTACGGATTTGTTTGATCTCGTCCGGTGAAAACTGATCGACCGGATGAATGGTCATCACGGTTACCCGTGCCTTGCCTTTTCCTTTTTCAAAGTCAATCGCCTGATTCAGTCCCGTTTTGATATCGTCGAAAATGCTCATGGGTTCTTACCTCCTCCCGTTGCGTTTTCTTTCAGCTGATCTTCAAGCACCTTGATCAGCTGTTTTAATTCATTGCATTCCGCATCAGATAGATTATCCTTCTCATTCTTAGCATATGCGGTGAGCAGAAAAATCTTTTCATATACTTCGAAATCCACATAAATTACACGGACACTTCCGCTTTTGCCTCTCTTCTCAAATGCAAATCGCATCTTTCTGATTCCGCCGGTTTTTCGCATGACATCACCGATTTTTGGATCAGCCAGAAGCTCTTCCTGCAATCTGCGAAGGTCAGAATCATTCAATCCAAGGTCTTTCCAACGACTTCTGAAAATCGGAAGCTCAACAAAGATGCGTGTCATAGTAATCTCCTATCTGCTTGATGCAATATTATTATACCCTATTTAATAGGGTTTGTCAATGCCTGCACGAAATATTATAAAAAATATTTTTACATCTGCATCACCACGCCATCCCGCTTTGCCTGTTCCTCGCGGCGCTGTCTGCGGCTGATGACGGGTTCGCCGGACGGCGCTTGAATATCTTCCGCGCGCTCGTCGATGATGTTTGCGGCGTAATAAAAAAGATCGCACAGGCCCGTGAAGATCTGTGCGTTGAGCCCGCTTTGAATATTTCGGATTGCCTCCTGCGCGGGCGCGTAGTTTTCCTCCGCGGCGGAGGTCAGAAGTTCCATGCCGTGCTCCCAATCATCGCGCGTGTAGCAGTAAAACAGCCCGACCTGCATGCGCGCCCAGAGATCAAGTCCGGCGGCTTTTTCAAGATGAGCAAGCCCCTGTTCGGTCTGCCCGTTCTCATAATACAGCTTGCCGATCTCATATTCCGCCGCAACGCAGCCGTGTTCCGCCGCACGCATGAGGTTTGACAGCTTCACATTCGGCATCCGTTTGTCGGTCTGCATGGCAAGTTCATACTCTGCGTAGGCGTGATTTTTGTCCGCAGCCATTCGCAGATATTTCATTTTGTCGCTCGGCTTTTCGGTGAACTTTCCGTCGTGGTAGCCCTTGTAAATCAGATACATCGCCGCGGCACTCCCTTTGTCGGCGGCGATTTTCCACAAATATTCCGCCTCGTCCGCGTCATCTGCCTTTTCGTAATAATGCCGACCGAGCGCGATCAAGGCATCGACGTCACCGAAGTCGGTGCGGATTTCAAGGAGCTTCAGGTCTTCCTCCGGCATTTTTCTTTCGGACATTTCGCGCAAGGGTTGCCGCGGCAAAGACAGAATTTCCGCCGCCGCACGCACCACTTCGTTGCGGACGGACTTGAATTCCTTGTTCTCCTCAAGCGAAATTTTCTCCGGCATGACATCGGTATAGGTGCGGTACACCTCGCACTGACAGCGATACCACAGGTCATATAACTCCGCGATTTTCCCGTCCGCCGAGAGCAGTTTCACGATTTCATTCGTGAGTTGCTTTGCGGATTTATCCAGATAGCCATAGACTTTTTTGCCCTTGTGTGAAGAAATTTTTCCGCAGAGGAGCGCAAATTTCTGATAAAGCTCGGGAGAAATTTCATTCCCGCCTGCACGAATTTTAGCGGTCAGCTCCCGCATTTTTGCGCGAAATATCTCTTTCAGATCGTCCCGCGCCTGCGTTTGCCCGCGATAAACCGACAGCAGTTCCTGACGGAAAATGTCCGATGCCATCACCTTTTTGATGTCGTGAATCCCCGTCTGCGAGAGATACGGCTCGCGCGGATTCTTCGACCACACCATCATATGCGCGTGCGGGTTGGTTTCCTTGTTGTGGTACGCCGCATACCAACGAAGATTTTCGGGCGCGATGTGCATCGCTTTTGCAATATCGTTGCGGCGGGAACGGAGCAGATGCATCCACTGCGCGGCGGAATTATAGCCGAGCCGTTCGGCATCCTCCCGCTTCAATGAAAAGATTAATGCCCAGACATTGCCGGAATGATTGTCGATCTCTTGGCTGACTTTCGCAAGGTCAACGCTCACGCCTTCGTCCGAGAACAGCCCGCAGGAGCCTTTGCGCTGACCGATATAGTTCACCATGCCGCCGCGCAATAGCTCCACGCCTTCGCGCGTTGCGATATATTCCGCGTAACCGCCGCGACCTCTTCCGTCCTCGGTTTTATGGCCTTGCTTGTAATACGGTGCTTTCAAAATCAGTTTTGCCATAAAAATCACCTCTTTGTATTCAGTATTTCATCCGTGCGGATGGTTCCGTTTGTTTCTTTGACCTCGCGCACCGAGTCATTACGCATGTTGTCAATCTCTGCGGGACTGAACTCAAAGCAGTCCGCGACTGCGTGCGCGAGCAGATTCTGATCGACTGCCAGCTTGAAAAGCAGTCGGGCAAGCCGTTCTTCACTGTCCCGCACCTTGGCGGAAATAACCGACTCCAGCGCAGGCGTTAGGAACTTCACCGAGTTATTCCGCCGCAGATATTCCAGATAAAAATCAATGGCATCGCGGATAAAATCGTTCCGTGATGCCATTTTGAGTGTTTCGGAGAACCTGTCACAGTCCTCCCATTGATCGACGCGAAGCCGGACGCCTTTCGACGGCATCGCGTCATTTTGCTTTTCTTTTGTCATATTATCGTCCTTTCTGTTTTCGTGTCCTACGGTCTGAGACACGGAAAAAGCCCGATTTTCCAAGGGATTTTCGTGTTTGAGACCCGCAGGCAGTCTTTTTCGGCATACGCGAGACACGAGCGGCGTTTTCGCAAAACCGCAAAAATCCCCGTATTTCGGCGTAAAATCCCCGCTCGGCGTTGCCGTGCGGTGTGAATTGCCGCGTCCGAGACACGGCTTTATCCTGCTATCAAATAATTGACCGTCAGACCCTGTCATAGCGTGTCTGTTCGTCGAGCCATTCGAACAGCCTGTCCCGCGGAATGATGATGCGTCCCGCCACGATTTTCAGTTTCGGAAAGTTCTGCTCACGCACCAGCTCGTAGGCACTGGCACGGGAAATTCCGAGCAGGTCTGCCACGTCCATCACGGTCAGGTACATCGGCAGCTCCTCCCGCGTTTTGTAAATCGAGTGCTTCATCTTACGCGCCTCCTTTCTTTTTTTCGTATTTTTCAAGCGCAGCTTTGAAATTCAGCCGCGCGGATGCCTCCCGTATCTGCTTTTCAAAATATGCCTGCTCCACCGGTGCAAGCGGGCAGAGCGTATAGAGCAGGCTCCCGTTGTGCGTGCGCCCGTCCCGTGTTTTCACGGTCGTGCGCTCGGTGGTAATCAACCCCTTGCGCACAAGTCCCTCCACATGCTTTGCCACCGTGTTGTTGCTCATGTTCACCGCCTCGCCGATGGTGGCGTAGCTCGGATGGCACTGAAAGGTTTTTCTGTCCTCGCAGTACATTAGATAGGTGTACACAAGAATTTCACCTGCGGTCAGCCCCAGGCGAAAGATGCTTTTCGGCATCGGAAAATATTCGCCGGGGATGTCGCGGGCGTTGTGACTGTAAAATGTTCCGTACTGTTTTCTCAATAAAAATTCCTCCTTGCAAAAAAATAAGAGTGCCGATTTCTCGACACTCTTGTGTACTGTTTTGTTATTTGATCAGCAGGTGCGCATGCGGAAAACCGTAAATCCATTCCGTGCGGTAACCTTCGGGAACGAGTTCGGGTTCGACTCTGATCAGGTCGTAAGGAATGAAGTCCTCCGGCGTTTTCACTTTGGAAAGCAACCTGCGATTCTCCTCATACAGAAGACAGGAGAAGAGAAAATACCGGCAGGACTTGATTTCGTATCGAGAGTCGTCGGGATGGTCGATCTCGGAGAGGAGCATCGCGAGGATGTGATCGTTTATCACATTCTTTGATACCTTCTCAAGGCATTTCAGATAAATTTCCTGCGCCTCCTTCCGATAGATCGCTTTTTCATCCTCCTCGCACTTGCTCGCCACAGTTTGCAAAGCGGTGATCTGTGAAAAGGCTTCCGTCGCCGCTTTGATGATGTTCTGCTTCTTGTGTGTATCGTTGGCGCCGCAGTCGCCGTTGTCAAGCGAAAAGAGTTCCGACAGCGGAATCGTTTTCACGCTCTTTGCTTTGCCGCGGTAAGCGTTCACCGCATCATAGACAAACGACATCGGACAGTTGAGTCGTGCCTTGTTTTCTCCCGTTCCTCTGTCGTTGCCTCCCGTCATAGAGAGAAAGAACTCCGGCAGATGCCCGCCGTTTGACTCTTTATATTTCCGGCGATACTCACCGAGCTTCCGTAATACCTTGCCCGTGTCCACCGCATACATCCGTTTTGCCTTGTCGATCTCCATGCCGGAAAGGACTGCGAGTTTGCAGATGTCATGGTACAGCGACAGCGGCTCGTAGTTCCCGTGAACAGCAGATCCCAGAACAGGCAATTGAGAAACTGCGAGAGGTTGACGATTTCGCCGATTTTGTTTTCGGCAATGTCGTAATCGAGCTTCGCCAGTCCCGACGGCGTACCCGTGTACTCTACTTTGCCCGCAGACTCCACCATGCATACAGGAACTTTCAGCGGCTGATAGCATTGCGCGGAACCACGCACAAGCCACTCTTCATCGGTGACAAGCAGTGTGTCCGAATCAAAGTCCGAACCGTTCAGACGGTGCAAGAGATTGCTGTCGATGGAATTGACGCAAACGATATTCGGCGTCAGATTGAAGTAAGCCGTAATCTCAACATTGCCCATGTTTCGCGCGAGGTACAGATTTCCCATCGTGATATGCGGACTGCGCGAACAAAGCACAATCTGATCAAGCGGAAAAGCGGTCGTGAAGATTTCCTCCGCACCGAAGGTGACCGACTCATCGCCCTCCTGCCACCAACCGATCAACGCATACAGGAATTCGCAGGGATTGCCGAACATCGTCATATATCCGCCGCCAACGGGAATTCTGCCATCCTTCAGCTGATCCTTGAAATGCGACACCGTCTCACGGCGGAAGGATTTATAAAAATCCGTGTTTTCAAAATACGGCGTGCGGCAGGTCATGTCGAGTACCGTCTCCATACGGTAAGTTTCAAGATCGGGAATCTCGTCTTCCTGCATTTTTGCCACCGCTTCCGGCGTGTGAATGTGGTAACGCAGAAAGGCGGAATCCGCCAACATATTGTCAAGGTAATCAAAGGAATCCGCCAGCACCTTTTCTTCTATGCCCGCATAGGAAAGCCCGAGCGTGTTGATCAGCTGATAATTGGTATATGCCATACTCCCGTTCATCAGCGGCGCGGGCTTGTCCGTCTTGACAACGCCGAACACCGATTCATCTTTTCCTTCGTATGCGGCGTCGAGCCACTGTTTGAAGCCCTTCTTATAGGAGGCCTTCGGCGGCATGAATTTGAGATATTTCAGACTGCTCTCAGTAATGACCAGCTTGATATCCTTCACATCCCGCGCTGTGGTATAGCCCGTAAGCTGACTGACGCTGGCAATGCCGTTGTCCGCAAACCATTCCTGCAACCGCGTATTGAACGCGCAGGTCTTGAAAAACCGGTTGCGCAACAGCACCATGCCGTAGTCGGCATACCCGTTTTCTTCAAACACGCTGATGTCGAGCATCGCCTGTCCGTCCCATATCTTATTCCTGACCGTCACTTTCTTTCCGGTTGCCGTAAGATCATGGTCGGCAGTCTCTTCCACGCTGACCGCATCTGTTTCAAAGGTGCTGACGGCGTCCGGCATAATGAGAATCGCCTTTTTCGGCAGTCGGATGGTGCCTTCAATGCTGCTCATCGTCAGGGAAAGGTATGCCTGCCATGAAGCCTGATCGGTCACATCATCCGCTGACAGCCCGCATGCACTCCACTTCATCATGTCGGCATACAGTGGCTCGGCAATGAACATGCAACGCCCGTCACGGCTTGCTCCGGCACTGCGTTTGTAGCGCACATAATGCACGCCGTCGATGTCGAAGCCCTCGGCATAGAGCTTCTCGCGTATCGCCTTGCAGGTAACGGCAGAAGGAATCACCGCCTTGCTTCTGCGGTATGCCTTTGCCTCACTATCGTACACAAAATATTTGCCGAGCAGTGCCTCAGAAATCGGATTCTGCACCGACGCATATTGCGTGTCTTTCTGATACGGCACCTCAATGGAGATCAACTCGCCGTCGCGCACGCACACATGGTCGGTCATCTCATCGTCCGTCACCGTGCATCCGTACCGCACAAACCTGCGCCCGTACTGCTCAAGCTGCTTGATGGCGTATGCAAAGGAAACATTGACTACGGCGCGGCAAAACTGTTTGTTCTCCAGATACGGGAACGGCAACTCTGCCTTGTGTCGTTTGAAGATTTCTTTCATTTTCAGCGTGTCAAGACTCTCGTCCAGCACGCCGCGAAAAGCGTCGGGATAGAGCTTTCCGTTTTTGCGCGTCGTGATTCCGTGTTTCAGAATGTCACTTCCGTCGATCGCAATGATCCGCGTCATTTCCGGCTCTTTCTTTGAACCTTTTTTCACCGTAGCACCTCCTTTTCCTTGTTCTTTTTTTCTGCATTGACTTTGCAGCGTTTTTCGTGAATCATGTTTATACCTCCGTCCCATCGGTTGATTCCTACCATATATCCGAATGGACAGCGTATCACAAAACAGCGCAAAAAGCACGCTATATCAGCGTTTTCGAGCATTTTGGCGCAAACCGTCAAACGGGCAACTGTAAATTTCGGCATCAAAAATACTCTTATATGCAGACTTTTCGCTTTTAAGAAAGGGTTCGCACCGGCTCTGTGCGAACCCTTGAAAATCATTTTCCACCGCCGGGGCTTTTTCTTTGACTACAGCGAGGGAGATATTGGGGGATGAAACCGCTTATACGCCCAACCGCTGACTGATGTCATTGAGCTACAAAATATGTTGCCTCAACAAATATCAACAGAAACGGTTGCTCAGAAATCATTCAAATCTTCCGCATGAAGTGCATATTCACCTCGGTCGATTTTCATTTGTTTTACCGGTATAGATAGGCTATTTGCAATAGAACAAAGCCATTGCCTGTTTTCCTCATTACACATTGAGCCAATGTAAACACAAGATGGCTTTGGCATTTTAACATTTGGATCATTATCCTGCTGCACTAAAATGCGCCACTCCTGTTCATATGACCACTCGGCATCTTTTGTCAACAGCGCGGTCATCATAGTTTTAGAGGTTTCAATCGTCTCTTCTTTCGAAGGATGGATTGCCGCTTTCCATGGCATCTTAATTCTTTTGTCGGTATATACTACCGGGAAAGGCAGTAGGCTTAAATCAGTCATTTTGCTAAAATCATATTCTATGCAAAAACCTTTATGCCCATCAGCATAATGCGACCACATCAATCTGTTCTTATAATCTCCTGCTAAGCACCCTACAAGAAATAATGATTCAAGTTTTTCGTTGAGCTGTTGCTCGAGTTTTTTATAATATTCCTCAAATTTTACGGCAGCCTCGTGCTTTTCCGGTTGCAATTTATCACTTAATAATCTGATACAAGCTATTTCGTCGGTATCATCCGATATTCCATTTCTTTTTGCAATGTCAGAAAAAGAGACCCCCTCATTAGAAGTAATGACTATTGAACCATCTGATAAAATTTTAGCCATCGCATGCGAAATCATATCACGACTGATATCCATTGCGGAAGAAAGTGACGGATTAATTGTTGCTCCAATCAATATTTCAACAATAGCATTGCCGTTTGACATTAATGCGTTATTTACTTCGGTTTCTGACGTGCACTTCTCGGTTGCCTTAACAAAATCAATAATTGCCTTGCTGTTTAGCCAGTAGCAAATGACGTTTTGTTCTTCCTGGGGATAACTATCCAACGGCCTTTTTTTGTTGTACACTAACAAAAAATCAGCAAACATTTTCTCGATTTTGTCTAGTTCAAGTCCGCATAGGGCTTCAAAAAGAGAACGAAAATCAAGACCGATTTTGCAGTCAAACGGGTCATTAAAAGCAGAGGGCGGCGCACAGTATAATGTACAATTCTCTAAATTCGAAATTGAATATCCGTTTTCATCGAAAAAACGATACTTATACAGCTTCCCACCGGTTTTATTGACTAAATAACTAAATAGCTCTTTTTGACTCGTTTTTCCTTCATCTGCGTTGGAAGCCGTTTGAATTAAATGGTGTAAAAACTCATAGTCACTTTGGTTGCAAAACATAGCTGCTCCTTATGATACGATCTGATTATTAAGGCGATCGGCAAATTAAGATTTTGAATCAATTTTTCCGTCGCTATTGTAACACTTGCTGCTGACCTGATGCTTTTTGATTTACCATATTTTGCAACCAAATCATAATAAGCTTTGTGACTTGAATTTCGGACACAGGAAGGAAAGGCTCTCCGCGTTTTTTCTTTGCCACAATCGAATGAAATGATGTGTCCATTCTTGTATCAATTAATATGTCGAATCAAAAAGGTTAAGCTGGCATTTTTTACATGATAGCACCTTCCTATCATATATCATATCCTCTGGCGTGATTTCTCCAGATATGAGTTGAGAATTCGGATTGTGAAAACAATAGTTTTTCTCAACAGCGTTTTGACTGTAATTTGCATAACAATATAAACAATGATTTTTGCAAGTGTTATACATTCCAATATCAATGCTTGCTATGCAACCACACTCCAAACGCTGATTATTATCTTTTGCGAGGTCAAGCGGGCATCCCAAAAGATACTCAAACAAATTGCAATCAATACAATGCCCATGTATAATACCATATTGGCTAAGATCTATTTCTTCAGAGCACGACTCAATTGCCATTTTATGGCGATGTGCAATTTCAGAAAATCTCTGAGCAATTTCGATCATATTATGTTTAGTAATTTCCAGTAATCCAAGTCCCTTTGTATTGTTTTGAGTATTCCGATATAAATCCAAAAAACTGATGATGCACTTATCAGTATATCCGGACAACATTTCCGCCAATTTTGCAAAGTATTTTACGTGGTATTCCATATTATATTTCGGCGTAAAGAAAATTGGATCATATCGCCATATGACTCTTTTCGACCCAATTTTTTTTGACAGTTCATGAAATGCCGGAATAATCTCTTTTGATTTGCTTGGTATGTTTTGCTCAATATCGGTGCTATACGGATTAACAGTAAACTGAAAATAGTACATATAGTCTTTAAGTTCGTCAAGACGTGCCATCATCGGTCTTGGATTTTTGGTCCAAAAAACAATTCCATCAACAACATCCGGTTTAAGCGAAATTCTGCTGACCTGGTGTATGTTCATAGGATTACGAACACAGACGAACCCTTCATTTATCCGATTATAAAACCATTCCGAATAATATGTTGGAATATCGGTCCTTCTGCTTGCGCTTATTATCATTAAATCACCTCCAGCATTAATTGTACCGTTTGGTTAATTCCATCATATACGTTATATTTTTGTTTTATATCTGGTGGAATATTGAACATACAATCCCTTATTCTATGATCATTATAAGGCGTGCCAATTCTTTGAAAATCATTAAGATTTCCTATATCAAAATATTTATATTTAATATTCAGTAATGTTAAACCGGTTTTTCGCATAGCATTTTTAAAACAGCTGAAATAGTCTCTACCACGACGATTGCTGTTTACATCATTGATAATAAGGAGTAACGGCTGCCCTTCTTTTTTTCTTTTTACTACTCGCTCTCCGATATCTTCAGCCAATGAATTAATATATTGTATTTGATTTGTGTTGTAGAGATATGAGATAAGATAGCTTATTACAACAATGTTTGCATCTCTTATTTCACCATCGCTCAAAAGTTTAAATACATCATCATATTTTGCTTGAAATTGAATCCCAGCATCTCTGCAATAATCATATATTTCTTCATGTATTGGCTGCCATAGTTGATTAACATCAATACCGACATATGAAACTGCTTTTAAATTTTGATGCCTATCCCTATATAGGTCAAAAGCCATAAGATCGGCACAGCCGCCGCATCCAAGAGAAAGAATGTGGTAGTATGGAAAATCATCTATATATTGAGATTCTTCTTCAAGGGCACAAAGTAACTCACTTGTGTACAAATAGGAATATTGGCATACATAATGATATAGCATTTTGGGACAATCGTACTTTTCTTTGGGTGATTGACCATCGAATCGTCCCGGAAAATGTATTTGATACAAACAATTGTAACATGAACCACTGCATTTTCCAGAGGGATGATTGCAAAAAGTATTGCCACATCTGTCACCATAAATCAAGAACTGCTTATTAGAATACTTTATTATTCTATCGATTAGCATTTTGATCCTTCCTCCATCTTTTTCACTAAAAAGCGAATACTCGTCTCATTTAATTATGCTATATGACATTTATCTATTTTGCCTTTTTCTTGGAGTTTGTTTGATACAGATTCTGAGAAAACACGCCCTTGTATACTTCTTCATCAAGGAACCCTAAAACAATACGTCTCTCTTTTTTATCGGAGGGAATTACTACTTTTTTGTCTTTCACTATAATATCAAGTCCGGTTTTCTTGGCGAGAGATCTAATGTTTGTTGCTGAATAATTTTTCAGTGTGCCTGAATCCACAATGGATGCAATCTTTCGTCGCTCCCAAGAATTAGCTGTATGTGAAAAATCTTCTCCATCGTCCATAGAAATAATTGAATCACTTACAAACCTTTGCACATCTGCTGTCGTTGCCTCTCGATAGTAATAAGATAAATCGAATATCTGTCTTGCAAAATAGAATGACGCAAACCGTAACTGTCCATCTTCATATAAGCAATCGATTTGCTTACCTACCGTAATACCGACTCTTTTGTCTGCGGTAAATGTATTATTTGAAAAAAACAGATGCAACTTTCGAGTAGATATATACTGGTCTGATTTGAATTTTTGAAATGCAACTGAATATGCGTCATTTCCATTATATTTCCCTATAAATAATGCTCGTATCTTCGGAAAATCGTCGCTGTTTGGCTCAAAAGCCTCCACTCCTTGTGGATTTTGTAATGCTGCGGTTATTTCATGTGGGAGGGCAAAACCGTCTATGTAAAGATATTCATCATCATCCTGTTGAGGCGTATACTTACCGTCAAATTGAATTGGCGATTTTTCGGATAAAAGTTCATTTGCCGCATTCGTGAAAATTTGATTTACTGCATTTTGTGTAGTACGATCCTCAACAATCCGTTTTACTTGAATGGATTTGTCAGACGTTTCCATCCATGCAAATAGGGTGCTACTTGAAAACATTCTTACGCCTCCTCGATCATCATATAGTCCCATAAGGTGATTACTTTTTTTATTATTCGAGCATTTTTAATGCTTTTTCTTTTCGAAATTAGCAAAAAGTCTTCTCCTCCATCCACATTGGAGACCTCATAAAAATGAAATCTGCCTAAAAGCAACAGCAATGGATTGGGATATACTATATTGCTCAATGCAATTATCAACAAGGCAATTATAATTATTGATAAAGATAGTCCTATATTATAATCCTTGAGCGCGAGATTAGAAAAAGGTAAAATGTATGCCGCTAACGCCCCTAGTACCCAATTATCTTTTGACTTTACTGATGAAACGGTTATTGGAACAAGCTCGCACTTTTTTCTGCCTAACCAAACGATTAATGCGGAATAGAGGGAAAAAATAAGTCCCAATATACCGAGAAGCGAAATCAATATTGCTTTCCCAGTGATGTCAACAGTGCCATCTTCGGCAATTATTTCTGCCTTTCCACATTGTATCCACCAAACAATCACTGTAAAAACAATTATCGGAGAGGCTGTAGACGAATTAAAAAGAAACTTTTGAAGTTTATTAATCATGTGCTCACCTTATTTTTATCTCTTGCATAATTGCAAAAGTCTTTTCATTTTGTGTGAATCCTTTCTGCATAATCATAATTCATCATAATTCATCGCCTCCAGCACCCGATCCACGGTCTTGCCGTCCCAGTCGGTGCAGAGCATTTGCTTGGTGATGATAGTTTTATAGAGCGGGTTTTGCTCGATGACGCTCCAGAAATGGCGGAGGATGCGGATATAGTCGTCAAAATGATCCTGCACTTTGGCAGCCACGGTTTTGCGCCATTCCTCGGCGGGTTCTTTGCCGGCGTAAATGTCGTTGAGTTGCTTGCAGAGATAGTTGATAGCACCGCCGATACCGGGGAGTTCGTTTTCGTTGGCGTCCGGATTTCTCGGTTCTTCCGCAATCTTTACATGGAGCAACAGATGTTCGAGCAGATTGCAATAGACAAGCCGATTCTTTTTCTGATACTCAAACGGATTCCGCGCGGCATACTCGTCATTGCTGAGCATGATTGCCTTATCTTCATCGATATGATGGCAGAAGAGGCCTTCGGCGGTACGGGAAACCAACTTGTTCTTGATAGTGCATTCTCTGTCGGTGAAATAATCGTGCTTTGCGGCACCGTATTTTTTCAGAAGGAGTTTGACAATGTCGTCATAGGACATAGAAAGCATTTTCTCATAAAAAGATCCCGCCTCCTTAGATTTTACGATGGATTCAATATAGGAGATCTCATCAGAAGTCAATCCAACAAGTGCATACAACTGAGGGTTCAGATCTTTTTGGAAATCGACCAAAGTATTTTGATCCGAATAATCCATAATATCCGGAACTTTTTTACCAAGCGATGTCAGAGCTTCATCGGTCATCAAAAACATGAAGCGAATAAGTGTGGTTTTGCAGTAATGATAAAAATTAACCGCTTCTTTTTCCGTTTTGAATGAGCCCAGTGCTACTCTTGAACGCCCAAATGCAGAGTGATTGTCAATGATTTCAATTTGGTTGTCACGTTTTTGCCCTCCGGCATTGGCGCTGGAAACAACGACCTGCCACTCCGAAAGGTACTCTTTTCCGCTCTCAATGATAGATTTATCAGCAACATACCACTTGGAACGTCCGGCTTTTCCGGCTTTGTCATTCGCAAATAGTTTGATTTCATTTGGCTTTAAAATATAACCATCTGTTAACTCCGTCACTTTTAACGGATTCTCTTCAACAAAGTTGCTTTCTATTCCATACAGCGTTCTCGGCAACACACGGTCAAACATAAATTGCAAGTGTTTTTTATCCACGAAGCTGTTGACTTTGGAAATAATGCTACCATCGTTGGGATTCAAGGGCAGTAATTGATCACCGGGATAATCCATGTGTACGGCAATGGTTTCATTACCACGATGATATACATATTCAAACCCATCACCGGCTTTTGATTTGTTTTTATACACAACTGTAATTCCATCGGCAATTGCAACATCTTTGAATATCTCATTTGCGTCCTGATAGAAATCAACACGAACAAGTGTTTTATCATTTATTTGGTTCAGTCCAAATTGCGCAAGCCCTTTACCGAATCGATGAATCCAACGGGCTCCCGGATATATTAGGGATATCGCCCCACATGACAATTCGTCAGATATCATTTGAAAATATTGAAACACATTGGTTCTCGGAGCTTGCCCATTCGTAGTGGATTGCGCCTGTGCGGTTTCCTCCTGATACGGCGGATTCCCGACGATTGCATCGAACTTCATTTCTTTCACCTCTTTTCCCCAATAGCTGCCTTTGAGGATTTTCTTTTTGAACTGCTCCGGTTTGCTTTTCAGCATATTGACAAGGTCATCAAAATAGTGGGCATTGACGACATTATCGTGATAACCGGTCAGCGTGCGTTTTGTGATATATTTTGCCATCGGGGTTTTGCAGATGACATAAATATTGTCGCGGAGAACTTCTTCCCACATGGCTTGCAGTTCGGAGGGCTCCCAATCGTCATCGCTGGTGTCCTCCAGCTTCCGGCGGTAAACGCTGTAAGCGACATAGAGCGGATACAAGCCGGTCTTGGAGTTGATCTCCAGAATATGCGTATCCTCGCGGAACACTTCTTTTGTTACCTCTCCCTGATCCACAAAGCGCGGCTCGTCCAGGCGGTGTTTTTCCTCCTGCGTGTCGTCCTCAAACTGTTCATTGAAGAAGCACCAACCGCCCAGCGTATCGCTCATATGCATATTGACAACACGCCAAGGTGTCAGGACAGTTTCCTTATCGGGATTTTTGAAATGGCGGAAAATCTCGGCAATCAATTTTACGCGTCTTGTGGGCGTTTCTTTGTCCGCCGCTGCCGCCAGTTTACGAATGCGCTTGCCCGCCGCAATAAACACATCGCGGTCGTAATATTTTGTGAAATCCGCAAACAGCGGCTTGGTCACGCCTTTGGGCATAAACTCAGCCCATGAGGTATCGTCCACCAGTTCCACAAAGCGGTCAATGTCGATGTCCTCGTCAATCGGCACATTGGCGCCGTAAATCATCAGCGGCATGCGGATAGAAATACCGCGGAGAATATCAATGGCTTTTTTGCGCGCTTCCTTTGCCTGTTTCTTTTTCAGGCGATCCGCGATTTCTTCCGGTGTTGGCGGTGCGGGAGGTGTGGCGGGCTCATCATCGCCGTCGTCGATGTGGGCGATCTGCTCATCGGTAAGTCCCTGCCCGTTGACAATGACTTTGTCTTTTTTCTTCTGCGCTTTGGAAGCACCGATAATGTCCTTCAACGCATTGAATTTGGAGGCATCGATATCGTCAAGCTTCAGAAGCTCATCGTTATAGATGGATTCGTCTTCAAACCCGCTGTTGACGGCTCTCTCGGCGTAAATCTGCTTGACCTGCTCCATCATGGAATTGACGCTGTATTTAGTCATTCTCGATCCGGCAATCGCAATGACGGGGCAATAGTTCAGGAATTCTGTCATTACCTCGCGGCGCTTTTTCTGATTCTTGCCGGGTTTACGGGAGAGATGTACGGTTTCGGTCAGCACTTTCAATGTTCTGTCAGGTGCAAAGTCGAAAACATAGCAATCGGTTTTCTGCTTGCCGTCAATACATCCGGCAGACTGTACACGGAAAATGGTCTGCATATACTGAGAAGCAGCTGTGGAATAGGAGCCGGAAAGCATCAGCACCGCCGTCCACTCCGGAACGGTCACGCCCGTGGTCAGTTTTCCGCAGGAAAGCGTGATGGAATACTTATTTTCACGGATGGTTTTGCGGACAAGCTCCAGCGCGTCCTTTGCGTGGTCTTCCTCGTAAGTATCGCCCTCTCCGGCGACATTGGCAATGCCGAAATGCATAAACACCGGGTGATGGCGGAGCATTTCGCTGAGCGCCTTTGCCTCTTTGACACCGGGCACCATCCACAACGTATGGCGGAACATATTGCGGTAGGCATCGGTAGAGAAGGGATAGATGCTGTCCTTGTCCTCTTTTGCCATTAGATCCAGGAAAGAACGGACATCCGCCTCGTGTACGAAATTGCCCTCAACAGCACCTTGCGGAATCTCGCGCTTGCCATGCGGTCCTCTTGACCATACACGGAAGAATTCGCGGAAATTGAATGCTTTGGTGTCATATTCATCCGAGACATATTTTTTCAGTTTTTCGCCGAGATCGTAGGTATAAATATGCATCTTGGGTAGATCGGCATAAGGGTTGTGGTCACCGTAATGCTCAGCATCCCACTCTGCCTTTTTCTTCTGCTCCATGACATAGTCCCATGTATAGACGTTGTCTTCACCGAACTTATCGAGCAGATTGAACGGCGTGCCGGACAAAGCCAGCACTTTGGTGCTCGCTTTGCGCAGTTGTTTTATGACATTATCGCCCAGTTCGGTCTGTGTGCCTTCATGGGCTTCGTCAACGATGATAAGATCCCAGTTCAGGTCAAATACCGCGTTGTTTTTATTGAATTTTCCGCCGACACGTTTGGAACCGCGCAGATCCTGAATCGACGCAAAATAGAGGAAATAGGCGCCGTCTTTATCAAGCCGTTTGATTTTCAGATCGTTTTCAAGGTCGATCTTTTCATCGTAGGTATAAGCGGAGTCGTTGGTTTTCAGTTCAAAGGAATAATCATGCTCGGACGAGCCCGGATAAAAGATTTTTGCAAAATCCGTGCTCCATCCGTCGCTGACGACCGGACGATGCGTAACAATGATCACGCGGCGATACTGTGAACGGCGCACGACTTCAAGGGCTGTCAGCGTTTTGCCAAAACGCATTTTGGCATACCACAGCATTTCGTTCTCTTTTTTGAACGCTTTGATGGTCTGTTCGATCGCTGCCTTCTGCTCATCACGGAAATCTATTTTTGCAACCGTCTGCCCGTCAGAGGTTTTCTCGGTTGCGGAAAGCGTAGACTTGCCCTGCTTTACGGCGAGGATCGCGCGAATTGCCACATCTACCGTCGTGGCAAACCATTCCTCGCCCGTTGCACCGTTCGGCTGTACCTTATGAATGCCGGAATTCATCAGAACCTTGTGGACATCCTTGTCCTTGAAGGTGAATGAATATCCGTCCTTTTGCAGGACAGCCAGCTCGGTATATTCCAACTTAAAGTTCACGCTTGCGGTTGCTGTGTAGCCTTTGATACGGGCAATAGCCGCCTGATTCAGTTCGCGGCAATTCGGTGTCAGGTATTCGGGTTTCGTATCCGTGGTCAATGTCGCCTCACCGATTTTCAGAAGCCCCTTATGGGTATCGTAGGGCATGCTGAAAACATATATGAGTTTGTATTTATAGGTGCAATCAAACCTTTCCATGTTTTTCGCTCCTCTCAAACAAGTCAATAAATCTTACGGAATGTTCGCGGCTCCAATCCATGATTCGGCAGTAGGTGCCGGTATGGAGAGCGTTATCGTTTTTCAAGCAGCCGGGGCACGGCTCGTTTTTTGTCCTATCATCGAACAAGGACAACTGAAAATTTTCAATCGGTTTGCAGGAATTCGGAATCACATATTTTAACCCGTCCATCTGCCAAAGATTCCATGAAAGGATTTTTGCGATTTTTACCAGGTATTCCTTAATCGGCGGTACGGTGAACCGATCCGTATAGTAGTCGATGAAGGAAAACAACAGATTCTCGCGGGCAATAAGCAGGCTGTCGCCTTGCCATTCAAAGCCATACACCGATTGAAAGGCTTTGGTTACCCACTTCATCCAATCCTGTTCGGTCTCTGTGTTTTCGTTGACAATGCGTATTTTGCGATCCAGGATGCCGATCCTGTCGCGCACTTCAATCCATTTTCCGGTCACGGTGTCATAACGGCTCGCAAGGTATGGTGCTTCGCCGCAGGAAATCTCCATGCGATTGGCTTTTACATAGTCCTGCCATGTCCTGCCTTCGGGAAAAGTAATTTTTTCTACCGATGTGATCCATGTCTGACTGTTCTCGGTGTTAAACACATTTTCTCTGCCGAACCATGCGTTGTCCACAAGGTTATTTTGGTTGTTACATACCCACGACGGAGTGAAAACCTCCGCCTTGTCACGAACGCGAATTGCCTGTTCCTTTTTTGATTTTGTCGTTCGTGGTTTGATAACGCTTCCGTTACGGTGCGTAATGCTATCTACCATGATCTGATCGCTGCTTTGATATCCAAACCCGCGCTCGGCATAGTTATCGGTCGCCCAAATAATATTTTTGCCGGAGCTCTTATCGAGAAGCAAAATTGTAAGCAGATTCGCATCCAGCTGATAGATATAATTTTCTTTTATATCAATGTTTTGTTCCATATATCGTCCTCATGCGTGATAAAAATAGTTGGCTAATGGAATACGATCACGCACTTGTAATCATTACTCTTTTCCCACTGAAGGCAACGCCGTATTTGAGAATGTTTCGGACACATTTTACGGTGAGTTCCGTCTCGTATTTCCGGCTGTCGATCTGTGCCAGTGCCTTTTCGGACAGCTCTTTCAGCTCGTCCTCCGGGCAATCTTTGGCGGCTTTAAGCTCAATCAGAATACCCGGAAGTTTGCCGTCCTTGGGGCAGAGGCAGATGTCATACCGTCCTTCACCCGATTCACGGTTGGAGGTGATATAAAAGCGGTTATCCAAGGTCGCGCAAAGTCCGAGAACAAGCCCATGATAGAAGTTCTCGCCAACGGTATCATAGCTGCTGACCGACTGCATCAGAAGCGTGCCGAGATTTTTTTGCAGGGTGGCAGTATCTCCCGAATAAATAGCTTCCTGAATCGAAATTGCCGTTGCCTGCGGCACAATGTTGTTCAGTTTTTGGAGAATTTCTTTGTTATATACGAATGTGATCTCCTTGTTCGGCAGGGCAACCTCGCACATGAAATCTCCGCTGAAGGACGGCTCGGATTTAATGACTTTCAGATATCCCGCAACAAGCAGGAAGCTGTATACCGATGACGGATTGCTTTTGACCTGCGGATAGATGACACCGGTGTCGATATAGGTGAGGAATGACTCTCCCTGCAACAAGGCATTGAGTTTTTCGTAAATCGTTTCATCCGCTCCGCCGAGAATTTCGCCGATAATGTCGTTGCTGCCCGTGGATTGCCAATAAGCGCGTGGCTGGCAACCGTTGCGGAAATAGTTGATGACCGACCAAGGGTTGAAAATTTCGGTGTTGCCGAATTTATATCCGTCATACCATTCGCAAATTTCGTCGTACTTATCCTCTGCATGATAATAGCGTGCGATCTCTTTGACTTCATCAGCCGTGAAGCCGAAGTATTCGCTGTATTTCGTGTCCAGAATAGAATTGATTGCAAGGTTGTTCAGTCCGCTGAAAATGCTTTCTTTTGCTACGCGGAGAATGCCTGTAAGGAAGCCGTATGTCAGGTGCTTATTGTCCTTTAATCCGCCGGAAAACAGGTTGCGCATAAACCCGATAATTTCGTCATAAAAGCCCTTGATATGTCCCTGTTGGATCGGCGTATCGTATTCGTCGATGATAATAATCGGCGCAACACCGTGATATTTGTGAAGCATCATAGACAGATTAGCCAAAGCGACCGACAACTCAACAGGTGTCGCCGTGCCGGAAAGTATTTTTTCTATATACGCTTCTTCGTACTCGTTGAACACATCTGCGCTTTTCAGTTCGCTGTGGCGTGACGCTTCTTTGGAAAACAGGTCTTTGATAGCATCGAAGGTCTCATCCCATGTATCGCATTTTATATCCTTGAAGCTGAGAAATATAACGGGATATTTCCCCTGATGGCTACGGTATTTTTCGCCGCAAGCCCAGATGTTTTTGTTTTTGAAATACACGGAGGTATCCTCGTCCGTTTTTTCAAAAAATGTTCGGAGCATATCCATGTTCAGCGTTTTGCCGAATCTGCGCGGTCGCGTGAAAAGAGAGACCATCGGACGCTCATCAAGAAAATCCTTGATCATCATGGTCTTGTCAACATAATAGTATTCGGTTGATGCCAGACGGTAATCGGAAATGCCGATAGGCAATGGAAGATTCGGCTGTCGGATGGACGATGCCGGCTTAACTCTTCCGTCTGTCGGTTTTTCCGTTCCGACAGGAATCGCCCATGTGCGTCCTTTTTTAACCGCGCCCTTGATTTTTCCTTCTCCGCAGAGCTTGCTGACCTGTCTGTCACTGATATTCCAAAGGCTTGCCGCCTCTTTTGTACTCATCATTCTTTGCATAACGATCCCCCATATACATTTTTACAGATATAGTATAGCACATTATCGGAACAATGTCAAGAACAATATTCGGAACAATGTTCGGAACTATACCGCCGTATTTTTTGGTATTGTTCCGATAGAAAAAGGACAGACGATTTTTGCCTGTCCTTTTGGTGTAGCATCCGTTGAAAAGGTGTAAATACGAATTTTTGCCGCATGCTATGCCGACATTGAGAAAGTCTTACTTGACCTGTCCGTCGTTTCGTGATGTGCCGACGGGAATCCGAATCCGTTTTCTTTGCCTACTGCGCCTCAGCCTTTGCGTTGTGAATGAGTTGACTTCCAAGCGGCACCATGTAAATTTGTAGTATACCATCATCGCAGGCTACACATATATCTTTCATTTTTCAGCCTCGCAATAATTCAATATCATTTTTTCGTCTTTTACACCATGATTCTCAAGTTTCCAATTTCGTTTTTCAATATGTTAACGGTCGTTTCAAGCACATTTGACCATTCAAGATCGCCAACATAGTAACTACCTTTTTTGTAGTTGCCCCAATTGTTACGGAGATAATCGCTTTCCGCAATATCACTTAATATCTCATTGATATTATCAAAAAGAACGAGCGTTCCTCTCTTACGAGAAACATTGATAATTGCACGACGGAGCGTTTCAATATTAATCATATCGGCTTTTTCCGACCATAAGATATGTATATCGTAAAAATCACGCATTCTCGTGTTAAGAGTTGATCTTGCAATAACCGTTTCAAGTTTCTCTGCAAGCATCGTTTCGAGATTGTAAGACCAAATATAAAGCCGTTCCTCTCCGAACATCATGGGATATGAGAACTCAATAGCGGATGGCGTTATTTCGTCTCCGGTGGAGATGTCAATTTTAATGGTATCGCGCAATTTTTCAAGCGTTACCGCAACGGCAAAGCGAACACCTGAATAGTCGTGTGCCTCCATAATGTCTTCGACCTTTTTAATCTCGTAGGAGATGCCGTCATCAAGGTCTATTTTCATAATTTCTGTGATTACTTCTACCGCCTTGTCCTTTGTAAGAGGCAACATTCTGACGGTAGTATCAATATCCATGGTAGCTCGTGCTTCTACGCCTACGAGCGCAGATACGAGCATTCCTCCCTTTAGGATAAAATTGTTTTTGTATTTGGAATGGGCGATTCTTGCAAGGAAGCGTTCCATCATATATTTTCTAATTAAGGTCTGCGCTTTTTTGCTGTCGTTTCCCGATAAATTGGATACTTTATCCTTGAGCTGCCGTGAAGTCTTGATAATCACAGTAATACCTCCATACATTGACGCAGTTCCGCTTCTACGCCGAATTCCTTTGCATATTTCATAAGCCTTGACAGATTTTTGTTTGCGCTCTTTGCGTATTCTTTGATGGCATAAACAAACATCTGCGGATCTTTTTTATTTTTCACACGGAGAATATCGCAAATCGTTCTCTCCATATTGTAAACTGACACCTCATTTCCATAGGTGGTTTTGGCAACTGTTCTTCCTAAATCTACCCATTCTTCTTTTACCTGATAGACAATGACTCCCTTGCTACGCAAATGAGAGGCGTTGTAATTTCTTGGCACAGTAACATAAATATCGGCAGGCTCTCGTTCCGTTAGTCCGTGAAGCATAAGCGCCGTGTCAAATGAACATACCGCTTTTTCATTTTTTAACGATAAAATATACAAATCATCTGTCCAAACATCGGGGGATTTATATAATCCATGTGCCACTCTCTCTAACGCGTTATCTGCAATATATTGCTGAAGATATGCCTTTGAAATTCCTAATTTTTGAGCTTCACTAAACAACAAATACCCACCATGCTGTTGGATTAATTCAGTGATCTTATTAATCTTCATATCGTTTACCTGCCTTTCACGCTTACAATTATATCACAAGTAAGCGCAAAAGGCAAGCGCTTTTAAGAAATATTACTGTTTTTTGCATTCAAAATTTTATTTCGGTGGTTTTGTTCTCTTTGCCTATCTTGATTATTTTGCGGATGCCTTTATGATCAGTCATGCCAAGCGCTACGACATCAGGGGACGCAAATATATCGGTTCGCCTCAAAAATACTATTACTCCAACATCGGACTTCGCAACGCAAGACTCAACTTCCGACAGACCGAGGAAAACCACATCATGGAGAACATTATCTACAACGAGCTGATTGTCCGTGGATTCACTGTGGATGTCGGCGTTGTCGAATACAATTACAAGGATGCCGATGGCAAGAGCAAAAAGACCAATTTAGAGGTTGACTTCATTGCAAGCGACGGAAACAAAAAGTTCTACATTCAGTCGGCACTGACGGTTGGCGAAGAAGAAAAGCGGCTGCAGGAGGTTCGCCCTTACAGCCGGATTACCGATTCATTTACCAAGGTCGTGATCGTAAAGGATAATATTATCCCGTGGCGCGACGAAAACGGAATCCTTTATATCGGCATCGAGAAGTTCTTGCTTGACCCAACAGCCGTTTCGCGCTGTGCTGATGGGATTTGAAAATCGTTTTCTTTGCCTACTGCACCTCAGCCTTTGCGCTGTGAATGAGTTGACTTCCAAGCGGTTTTATGCTATACTAAAGGCAGAAAAAAGCATCTTGAACGGAGGCACGCGAATGACTAAAGATATTGTAAAGTCTGTTGTGGATAAAGCTGATCCGATTGGGTTGCTTGGGATGTGTTGCCCGGCAGATGAATATGATTCCGAAATCGAGATAATTTTTGCACGCATCCGAAAAGGCATGTCCGCAGACGAAATCGCAAAGGTCATTCATGCCGTGTTTCTTGAAATGTTCGGCGAATCTATTGACACTAAACTCTGTGATACCATGGCAAGCGAAATGCTCTCACTTGATCGCTGACCACACCTTTGACCACTTACGGCTTCGGACTACCCGGATTTTATGCCGCGAAGAGCACTCGAAAGCAGTCGATCCGGACTAAAAAGCCCCGAAAAGCCCGTAAAATCACGTAAAAAATCAGGTTTTTAGCGTTTGGGAACTGGCCCAAGCAGGTTCGACTCCTGTCATCCCGACCACATACGAATAATCCGAACACTTTCCGAATAGGAGAGGCGTTCGGATTTTTTGTCTCTATTGAATATCCGAATTTCAATGCGAAGAAATAGAAGAAGCCCTTGCGGGCGGCGGAATGTCCACTGTCCGCAAGGGGTTTGGTTATGCCGACTGTTCGGCAGGTGTTTTCTTTTCCTTTTGTTCTTCCCGTTTAGCCTTCCACTCCTCGTACTCCCGCTTGCCTTCCTCCGATTCAAAGAAAGCCGCAATCGCCGGATAAAAGGTATGAACGATTGCTTCTATCTCGTGCCGTGGAACACTTGACCTTGGCTTATACTCTCCACTCCGGTCATGTTGCAACCAGACATATAGCAGAAGAACCTCTTTCAAAAAATATTTGACTTTGTATTTGAGTATTTTCCAAACTGTCAATCGCATCACCTCGCATCGTCTCTTGATCTACGAAGTATTTTCTGCCGTTGGCGTTCTCTTTCCGCTTCCTCCAGCATCCGCAGAATGGCGGTTTCCATCTGTTTCGGTGTATAATCCGGAAAGAAGCGATGGAGCGTGTCAGCATCCAGCTTGACGGTTTCTCTTTGATTCGCTTTCGGTTTCTCCATGACCTCATACATCGTATCGGGATCCAGCCGATGTGATGCACTGAGGTCTTTTAACTTGACGGCTTGCGACAGGGACGGTGTTACTTCAAGGTCTTCCATGATGTCTGCAAGTGCCAGTTGTTCTTCCTCGGTCAGATAGGATAACCGCTCGGCAGGCATCAATGCTATTTTGCCTTCATCCACCATATCAAGAAGCGGTGGAACAAGGTTTGTCAGCCGGATATAGCGGAATACCATATCCCGGCTTTCCCCCATTGCCGCACCGACTTCTGCTGCGGAATCTGACTTTGTCGCAACTTGCGACAAACTTTTTCCTTTGTGCTTGATTGCATCCAGTTTCATTTTGTAGGCAAACGCTTTCTCGGACGGCAACAACCGTTCGCGGTGCAGATTGCTGTCCACCATCTTCAGCACTGCTTCCTCTCGTGTCATTGGTTGTACGATAGTATCGTCATTTATCTTTCTCCTCTATCTCTGTTTTTGCTTCGTGGATTTGTAACCTCCTCGTATATTTCATCCGGGATGCGGTCCAAAAGCTCTCGGTAGCGGTCGTTTTGCCGGATCAGACGACCGATCTCATATTCCTGTTCTTCAATCGTCGAATTGGCTGCCTTGTTGTAATCCGACATCTGCTCTACCATACGGCGCTCGGAATTGTACTTGGATTGCCACTTGTTCACTTCCGCATTCAAACCGTCGATATGCCCGGTCACCTCTTTGATCTTGGAGGAAAAATACTCGCCCTCCTTCGACCATTGACGAAGAAGCTCCAATGCCTCTTTGGACTTTCCCTTGGCATTCAGCATCCCGATATTGTCCAATATCTCTTTGACTTGCCCATACATCCGATCAAGATGCTCACCTTTCTTGTATAGCCAAACCGGAATGTGCTTTCGTTTGGTTTCTGCGGCAGGTTCTCCGCGTTCCAGTTGCGAATACTGCTCGTGCATATATTCAAAGAACCCATCCTGCCAGTATTTTGACAGATGGGTCCTGTTGCCGAGAATTTCTTTCGCGCACAGACGATGATCCTTTGTCAATGGGACAAAGCACAGATGCATATGCGGCGTCTTTTCGTCGAGATGAATGATAGCAGATACAATGTTATCCTCTCCAACTCTCTCGGCAACAAAGGCATATGCTCTTTTCATGAAATCCATCATTTCTTCCCGTGACATCTCCTGAAACAGTTCCGGCGAAGCAGTAATCAGCGTTTCGATCATCATTACGCTGTCCTTACGAAGGCGGCATCCCGCCTTCTCCGTGCGTTCCAACACCGCCCGTTTGTATCCACCGGGCGGAGGCGCTTTTAAATGAATGTTCTCATCGCCTCGCTCACGGTCAATGTCCGGATTGGATTTGTAGCGTTCTTTTTGCCGCTCATTATGCTTTTGCGTGTTCAGCAGTTTTCCACCGGTTTTCTTTTGAAATCGTAGTATTGCGTACATTGTTTTTCCTTTCCTGTTTGTTGTATTCATAGATACGTGGGATGCGAAGAACACCGCAACAACGCTCGCCGTTGCCACGGCTCTTGCTCCGGTGTCAGCGTCCGCCCGCTTCATAGCGGACGAACGTTGCCACCGAAGCGGTGACTCAAAACTCCTGTTTTGAGCCACTGCGTTATTACGGTGTAACACACTATACTTTGCGGAGCAAAGTCGTGTGCCAACCGTTCCCGTTGGATCCCCTTTTCGGTAGTCCACAGGACTACCGGCGGCAAAGAATCCTCGCCGCATTCGTATCCGTTTGCGAATGCAGACTCCCATTCTCTGCCGCTTGTCCGCACTCGTCGCGCGGACAGGATTGCCGTGCTTTTTTGTTTTTCACACGGCATAGCCGCTCTTTCGGTTTCGGCGGCTAATAATGATGCAATCTTGGCATATTGCTCCTCCTTGTTGTTGGTATAGAAAGATAGGCTTCGCCTTTCTATCTATTAACCGCAATGAACAAGGCATTTTTATCCTGCAAAAAGAAAAAATCCTCAAAATTTTTGAGGACAGAAAAAAGCCGCTCTCGCACATTTGCGAAAACGGCTCAAAAGCGTTATAGTGTAGGTGATAAAACAAGCAGGAGGAACGATTATGAAACAAATTCAATTAACCTATCACGAAGAAAACGGGTACCTCTATCCGGACCTTACCTTGCCGGAACAGACACATCATCCCATCGGAAAGTATGGTGACCTGTACCTTGCTTTCATTAAAGCGCACCGCAAAGGGACATACACGACGCTTTTAACAACCGGAAAGCTGAATGAACATCTGTACATGGTTGACACAGAAGCAAAAGAAACAGTCAGACACCTGACTGCCGAATTTGCCAAGGCAAGAGGTATTGACGAAAAGCTAAAAGCCACTGATTCTCTTCGCTGGGTGCAGGAGATGAATAACTGCATTTATACGGAAAGCGAAATGGTAGAATTGAAGTCCGTTTATGTAGACAGCATAAAGAAAGAGATTGTTGCCTTTGCCAATACACACGGCGGTACGATTTACATCGGTGTTGAAGATGATGGCGAAGTGTGTGGCATTGATCATACCGATCTCGTCACGCAACAGGTCATGAATGCGGCGCGTGATGCGATAAAACCCGATGTTACTATGTTTATGCATATAGAATCTATCTCTGAAAACGGAAAGCTCATCCTTGCGGTACAGGTACAGTGCGGAGCGCATCGACCATATTATCTTGCCGCAAAAGGGCTGCGTCCTGAGGGCGTTTTTGTCCGACAAGGAACTTCTTCTGTTCCAGCATCCGATGCCGCTATTCGTCAGATGATCAAAGAAACCGATGGCGATAACTATGAGGATATGCGTTCGCTTGAACAGGAGCTGACCTTCGAAAAAGCAACTGCTGAATTTACAAGACGGAATTTGGATTTTGGCGAGACGCAGATGAAAACGCTTGGACTGATTGACTCCGATGGGCTATATTCCAACCTTGCCCTCCTTCTTTCGGATCAATGCCCACACATTATCAAAGCGGCAACTTTTGCGGGCAAGGATCAGGCAAACTTTCAGGATCGCCGGGAATTCACCGGTTCGCTGTTACAACAGTTGGAGGATGCTTATTCCTATCTTGACCTTCGCAACAGAACATCCGCAACCTTTGAAGGGCTTCTTCGCATCGACCATAAAGATTATCCTGATACCGCTATCCGCGAGGCGTTACTCAATGCGATCGTTCACCGTGATTATGCGGTTTCAGCAAGCACGCTGCTCAGCGTGTATGCCGATCGCATGGAACTTATTTCAATCGGCGGTCTTGCCGGCGGTCTTGCCGGCGGCATTTCCTATGACGATATGATGCTTGGCATTTCCTATTGTCGCAACAAAAAATTGGCTAATATTTTCTATCGTTTGGGGCTGATAGAAGCATACGGAACCGGCATGAAGAAAATTATGTCTTCTTACACCGGATGTGCAGTAAAACCTGAGGTGCAGGTTACTTCCGGTGCGTTCAAATTTGTATTGCCGAATCAAAATACCGCAACACCGATTGAAATAAACCCGAATTCTGTTCTTGACGAGCGGGAAAAAACAGTTTTTGCCGTGCTTTCCGATCATAAGCTTCATCCTCGTGCCGAAATCGAAAAGGCACTTGGCGTATCTACATCCACGGTCAATCGCCTTCTGCGCAAAATGGTTGCCGCAGGAAAAGTCAAGGTCACGGGAACAACGAAAAATGCACTATATCAGAGGACAAATTACGGAGGACAAAACCATGACTGATACAAAGAAAGAACAGGAGCGCGACGAGCTTCACCGCGCGATATGGGCGATTGCGGACGAGTTGCGCGGCGCCGTGGACGGATGGGACTTCAAAAATTATGTCCTCGGTACGATGTTCTATCGTTACATATCCGAAAACCTTGCAAATTACATAAGCGAAGGCGAGATCAAGGCGGGCAATGACGGCTTTGACTATGCCAAAATGTCCGACGCGGAGGCGGAATCGGCGCGGGAGGGCTTGGTGCAGGAAAAGGGCTTTTTCATCCTGCCGAGCGAGCTGTTTTGCAATGTTCTTGCCCGTTGTCAGTCGGACGAAAACCTCAACGAAACGCTGGAGACTGTTTTCCGCCATATCGAGGAATCCGCGAAAGGCACCGAATCCGAGGGGCAGTTTGCGGGACTGTTCGACGATTTCGACGTCAATAGCAACAAACTGGGCGCGACGGTGGCAAAGCGAAACGAAAAGCTCTGCAAATTGCTCATCGGCGTGGCAGATATGAACCTTGGCGACGTGAAGGATCACGATATTGACGCCTTCGGCGATGCTTACGAATATCTGATGACCATGTACGCCTCCAATGCGGGCAAGTCGGGCGGTGAATTTTTCACGCCTGCCGATGTTTCCGAGCTTCTGACACGGCTCGGCACGGTCGGAAAAACCGAAATCAATAAGGTCTATGACCCGGCGTGCGGCTCGGGTTCGCTGCTTCTGAAAGCCGAAAAAGTGCTTGGCAAGGACGCCATCCGCAACGGCTTTTACGGGCAGGAGATCAACATCACGACCTATAACCTTTGCCGCATCAATATGTTTCTGCATGACATCGGATTTGATAAATTCGATATTGCCTGCGAGAATACGCTGACCAACCCAGCGCATTGGGACGACGAGCCGTTTGAATTGATCGTTTCCAACCCGCCGTACTCCATCAAATGGGAGGGCGATGACAACCCGCTGCTCATCAATGATCCGCGCTTTTCTCCGGCGGGCGTGCTGGCGCCGAAAAGCAAGGCGGACATGGCGTTTATCATGCACAGCCTTTCGTGGCTTGCGGCAAACGGTACGGCGGCGATTGTCTGCTTCCCCGGTATTCTGTACCGCGGGGGTGCGGAACAGAAAATACGGAAGTACCTCGTGGGAGAAAACGCTATTGATTGCGTGATACAGTTGCCCGCCAACCTCTTTTTCGGCACCTCCATTGCCACCTGCATTCTGGTGATGAAGAGAGGCAAAAGCGACAGCAAAACGCTTTTCATTGACGCGTCGGACGAGTGCATCAAGGTCACGAATAACAACAAGCTGACGCCCGAAAACATCGACCGCATCGTAGACACCTACGCAAACCGCGCGGAGATCGCGCATTTCTCGCACCTTGCCGCGTTTGAGGAGATCGAAGCAAATGACTTCAACCTTTCGGTCTCCACCTATGTGGAGCAGGAGGACAAGCGGGAGAAGATCGATATTGTCAAGCTCAATGCCGAGATTGAGGAGATTGTAAAGCGGGAAAATACGCTAAGAAATAAAGTCGATAAAATCATTCAAGAAATGGATACGAGTGCGCAACCATTGAAAAAAAGAAATATGGTGGAAATAATTATCGATGAATGCAATCAAGCATTGGAGAACGGTTTGTTTTTTGCTGCTTTGAGTTTGGCACTTATTCTGCCAGATGTTTGCGGAAAAGCTCAGTACCCAAATGAGGGTACTAAATCCCGCTATATAAAATGGTATGAAGACTATATTGGATGTAATGATAAGATTCCGAGATTTCCAAATTCTCAAATCGATCTACCTTATCCAAGCGGAAAAGTTATTTATGAACTGAGATGTAATGTTTTTCATCAAGGAACCCCTGCAATTAAACCGGAGTTTGATTCAATCACTCATTTTGCTTTAAGATATGAAACTGTTAAACCAATAAATATGTATATGGGAGAATCAAGCGGTTATTCACCGAAAGGGAAAAGTCTGTCTTTGCATATCAACATACTGTGTTGGAAAATTTGTTCTGTTGCGAAAGAATTCTATCAAAACAATAAAAAACTTTTTGACTTCTTTAATTACGAGTTGATAAACAGTGATTTATCAGAAGATAGAGTAAAATATGACTAAACTTAAAGAATTGATAAAAGAGCTTTGCCCTAATGGAGTTCCCCAAAAACGACTTGACGAAATTTGCCACATTCTCGACAATAAAAGAAAGCCCATCACAAAATCAGCAAGAGAATTCGGAATATATCCCTATTACGGAGCCAACGGAATACAGGATTATGTATCTGATTACATTTTCGATGGCACTTACATTCTCATTGGCGAAGACGGAAGTGTTATTACTGCTTCCGGAAATCCTGTGGTAAACTGGGTTACGGGTAAAGTTTGGGTAAACAATCATGCGCACATACTTGGCGAAAAAGAAGGCGTTTTGCTTCGCTATCTTTTTCACTATATACAGACAATTGATATTTCGTCTTTGGTGCATGGAAACATTCCAAAATTAACAGGCGGAGACCTTCGCGCTTTACAAATCCCCGTCCCGCCGATTCCGGTGCAGGAGGAAATTGTCCGCATACTGGACAGTTTTACGGAACTCACGGCGGAACTCACGGCGGAACTCGCGGCGAGAAAGAAGCAGTATGAGTATTATAGAAATGCCTTGTTGAACAACCATACATTACAGTCAAATCTCTGTTCAATTTCAGAATTGGGTAAGTGGTCAGGTGGGAAAACACCTTCTATGGAGCGAAAAGAGTTTTGGACAAACGGTACAATTCCATGGATTTCGTCCAAGGATATGAAAGAACCTACTCTTTCGGATACAGAAGACCATATATCTGAGCAAGCCGTTAGTGAGGCTTCGATGACGATTTACCCTAAGCACTGTATTGCTATTGTAACTCGTTCGGGAATTCTTAAACATACATTGCCAGTATCATATGTTCCTTTTGCAACAACCGTAAACCAAGATATAAAAGTATTGGTTCCAAATGAGCGTGTGCTACCTCGATTTGCATATCATTTACTTCAAACTTACAGTGATGATATTCGTGCCAAAACAAAAAAGCAAGGCGGTACCGTTGATTCGCTTGATTTTCAAGCCGTTTTGTCATACAAAGTACCTGTACCACCCAAGGATGTTCAAGAACGCCTTATCCAAGTCCTTGACAACTTCGATTCTATCTGCTCCGACCTGAAAATCGGTCTCCCTGCCGAGATCGAGGCGCGCAAAAAACAATATGAGTTTTACCGCGATAAATTACTGTCATTTAAGGAGACACCGACATATGAGCAAAAGAAAGAAATCTCAAAAACAGAATAGCAAAGCAAGGCAATCGACGCCGGTTCACACAAACGCTGCTTCGGGACAAATGTCGGCGGACGAGCTTCAGCATATGATTGCAAACGCGATCATGGAAGCCGAAGACATGAAAGCCAAGCGTGAAGCTGACAGAAAAGCAGAAGAATTAGCCGAATGGCACAAGGTGACCGGTTATGATAAAAGCAAAACCGGCATTGCAAAAGTGTGGAATGGATTTTCATCAACCGTAAAGGCTATGTTTGTCCCTAAAAAATACATAAAGGGCGATCGAACATCTACTGCCTTGATTCAGCTTCTTCTGAAATTCTGTTTTCAAGTTCTTCGCTGGATCTGTTCTTTTATCATGTTTTTGTTTATTGTGGCTATACCTCTTTCTTTTACATCGTCCTTAATTCCGAGATTGAACTGGTTTCAAATTGTATTTTGTGTGCTAATGTCTATCCTTATGTTAATGATTTCAAGACTATTCAGAATTGCAAGTATTGAAGCCGAGAAAATGGAGGACAGAAACAATCTGTACGGCTTATTTGCTTCCATTGCCTCTATTATTTCAATTGTTATTGCAGTTATCGCTATCGTAAAGGGGAAATAACCATGCCATACTTCAACATCGTTGCCGCGACCACAGAAAACACGGTGGTCACCGAATACAAACCCGACGCGGTTCGTGCCGACGCCTATCAGAGCGAAGCTGCGCTCGAAGCGGAGTTTATCCGCCTTCTGACACAGCAGGGCTATGAGGACAAGCCGATTCACTGCGAAGCGGAGCTGATCTCCAACCTGCGCGCACAACTCGAAACGCTGAACAACTACCGCTTTTCCGACAGCGAATGGGAGCGGTTCTTTTCCGAGTGCATTGCCAATGCCAACGACGGCATTGCGGAAAAGACCCGCAAAATGCAGGAGGACAATGTGCAGGTTCTGCGGCGCGATGACGGAAGTACGAAAAATATCACGCTGATTGACAAAAAGAACATCCACAACAACCGTTTGCAGGTCACCAATCAATACATAGTCACCAAAGATGACGGCGCGAAGCACGACAACCGCTATGACGTGACCGTGCTCGTCAACGGTTTTCCGCTCGTCCACATCGAGTTGAAGCGCCGCGGCGTTTCCATCCGCGAGGCGTTCAATCAGATCGACCGCTATCAGCGCGATTCCTTCTATGCCGGTTCGGGGCTGTTTGAGTATGTGCAGATTTTTGTCATCTCCAACGGCACGAACACGAAATACTATTCCAACAGCACGCGTTTTAACGCCGTCAGGGATGCCCGCGCCGCCTCCGGCAAAAAGGGCAAAACAAGCAACAGCTTTGAATTTACTTCCTATTGGGCGGATGCGAACAACCGCATCATTCCCGATCTCATCGACTTCGCCAAGACCTTTTTCGCCCGCCACACGATTCTCAACATTCTGACGCGCTATTGCGTTTTCACCTCCGAGAATCTGCTTCTCGTCATGCGTCCGTATCAGATTACGGCAACCGAGCGGATTCTCAACCGCATCGAAATTGCAAACAATTATAAGAAATACGGCAGCATCGCGGGCGGCGGTTACATCTGGCACACAACGGGAAGCGGCAAAACGCTGACCTCCTTCAAAACCGCGCGGCTTGCCTCGGCACTGCCCTATATCGACAAGGTTCTGTTTGTCGTGGACCGCAAAGACCTCGACTACCAGACCATGAAGGAATACGACCGCTTTGAAAAGGGTGCGGCAAACTCCAACATCAGCACGGCGATCCTCAAGAAACAGCTTGAGGACGAGAACTGCCATATCATCATTACGACCATTCAGAAGCTGGCAACCTTTATCAAGAAAAATCCCGGTCACGCGGTCTATCAAAAGCACGTTGTCATCATCTTTGACGAATGCCATCGTTCCCAATTCGGCGATATGCACACGGCGATTGTGAAGAACTTCCGCAAGTACCATCTGTTCGGCTTTACCGGAACGCCGATTTTCTCGGTCAACGCACAAAAGGCGCACACCTCGCAGTTTTTCACGACCGAGCAGACCTTTGGCGACCAACTGCACACCTACACCATTGTGGACGCGATCAATGACCACAATGTCCTGCCGTTCCGCGTGGATTATGTCAAAACAATGGACGTTGATGAGCAGATGGTGGATGAGGATGTTTACGACATCGACCGCGAGCGGGCATATATGGCGCCCAAGCGGATTGAGCTTGTGACCAAGTATATCCTTGACCACTTCGACCAAAAGACCTACCGCGGCGACAAGACCTATATTTACAACACGCTGACCAACATTTCCGAGGTGGCGTCCGCCGCGCGCGGGGCTGTAGAGGAGATCAAGCAAAAGCAACGGCTTTCGGGCTTCAATTCCATGCTTGCGGTCGCATCTGTGCCGATGGCAAAGCTCTATTACAACGAATTCAAGCGGCAGATGTCCGCCGACCCGACCAAGAAACTGCGCATTGCCACCATTTTCAGCTATACCACCAATGAAGCCGACCCCGACAGCGACCTTTTGGACGAGGAAAATCCGGAGGACACCTCCGCGCTTGATGCGAGCAGCCGAGATTTTCTCGACAGCGCCATCCGCGACTATAACGAGATGTTCCGCACCAACTATTCCACCGACGGCGACGGTTTTCAGAGCTATTACAAGGACGTTTCCCTGCGGATGAAGAACAAGGAGCTTGACCTTTTGATCGTGGTCAATATGTTCCTGACCGGTTTTGACGCAACCACGCTCAACACGCTTTGGGTTGACAAAAACCTACGGATGCACGGGCTGATTCAGGCGTTCAGCCGCACCAACCGAATTCTGAACAGCATCAAGACCTTTGGCAATATCGTCTGCTTCCGCAATCTGCAAAAGCGGGTGGATGCGGCAATTTCGCTGTTTGGAGATAAAAATGCGGGCGGCATCGTTCTGCTGCGCAAATATGCGGACTACTACCACGGTTATATGGATGAGCAGGGAAAATACCATCAGGGCTATACGGACATGATCGATGACCTGACGCAGAAGTTCCCACTGACAGAGCCGCAAATCATCGGGGAGCAGAACCAGAAAGACTTTATCGTGCTGTTTGGCGCACTGCTGCGGATGCGGAACCTGCTGTCCTCCTTTGATGATTTCAAAGGCAACGAGATGATCTCGGAACGGGATTTACAGGACTATTTGGGCCGCTATCAGGATTTGCGGGATGAATGGCGAAACAAGAAGCGTGATGAAACGAAAGAGGACATCACCGATGACGTGGTGTTTGAGGTGGAGCTGATTCGGCAGGTCGAGATCAA
>ENA-ORPH01000510-ORPH01000510.1-human-gut-metagenome-genome-assembly--contig:-NODE-510-length-43239-cov-4.170017_pt1 | contig 43239 bp, 28 predicted proteins | sample MGYA00242142_ERZ509074 | MGnify/ENA primary metagenome ERZ509074 (study PRJEB26280, sample SAMEA2338724) | human gut metagenome | biome: human gut; feature: human-associated habitat; material: faeces...
TGCTCATCGCAGATGAGATAGGGGGAGTGCCCGTAGGGCGAGGGGGTTAAAAAAAACAGGGGAGAAGGGTAAAATCTATCCTTATGCAAAAACGAGAAATACCACCTTTAACCTCTCCCCGCCGTACCCCGCAGCATTGCAGGGTATCGCGAAGCGATACAGAGGTCTTCCGTTAACCGCATAGGGAAAACGAATAAATACGAGGGAGGTATTACCCCCTCCTCCTCTGTGTTTTGCAATGCAAAATATAGGGGAGGTGGCACGAAGTGACGGAGGGGTTAACCCTTACAGCAAAAAAACTTATGAAATCTTTTCAACCCCTCTCCTCAGAAACTACCGTTTCATCAGTTCCCCCCTGATCTCCTATTGAGCCAATATCCCACCAATTATAAGCCAAACCGAAGATTCCGGTTAAGATACTTCTTTCACATTATTCCACAATCATACGCTTAGAATCGACGAGCGTCCCATCGATCACCAAAGCATAGAGATACATTCCGGCGGTTAAGTCCGAGGCCGGAATCACAATCTTCCCCGTTGGCATATCGGGTTGCAGCGTATAGGATTTCAACTGCTTGCCCGTCAAGTCACAAATACATATCGATGCCGATCGAGCATTGGTCGAGAGCCTATATATAATTTCGGTAGTCTGGGAAAAAGGATTGGGTACGTTTTGATAGATCGCAGCCTCTCCGGTGGAAGATTCGATTTCGCTATCCTCCGAATCGCGGGCGTTCTTCGGCACGACTTTTTCCGGAACATTGTCACCCGATAACGACTCTTCCAGTTCGGCAATCCGTTCCTCCTGTCTTTCGATAGTCGCTTGCATCTCCTTCATACCTTCCACCAGTAAAGGTATCAAATCGGTATACATGACGGTCTTCGTCCCGTCCGGCAAAGTTCGTACCACTTCCGGCACTACGCTCTCCACCTCCTGCGCAATGAACCCTATGCGTTCCCTGGCATTCTCCGCCTCGATCTGTCTCTTGATATCGGACGAAGCATATCCAGCGTGGCCGTTCTCATTCGCCACAGCCGATACCGGCTGCTCCTCACCCGGTTTATAGCGGAAACTCACTCCTCGCAAAGCCGAGATTCTGTCCATGCCCGAGACAATCTCCTTGACATCTTGTTTCAGCCGTCCGTCCGAGGCTTGCGTAAATCCGCTCAGTCCGTATACCAGCCCGTTTCCATCGACTGAAAACACCTGCATGGAAGTCCGGTACGAATCCGGAGTAGTCGCCACAACATATGCGGCGAACGGCCGGTCTGTATTTTTGTAGACATCAGATCGTATCCCCTCATGAGTTCCTCCTTCCGCACCTGTATAGATGGAATGGATCGATCGGCTTCCACCGCTCCGCACCGTCAATGCGGCATGGTAATGTTGGGGATATATAGACTCATAAGGAGGATCAAATCCATAGTCGACTTCCGTATTAAAAATATTAGACCCGGCCTCCGCCGCCTCCAAAAAGAATTTACCCAAACTTGTCATCTTCAATCCGCCGAATCCATCGCTCCAATAAAAGTCACCCTCTTTACCGAACAATGATTGGCGAAGGGATCCTTCTTCACCGGACAACTTCAATTCTTTATGGATAATCGTACGGCCAAGACTATCCACCTCCAGCTGTGCCCAAACCGAAATCTGGCACAGCCATGTCACCAAAGACAATAAAATCACCCTGTTCTTCATAGTTCTTGTTTTCGCTTTATGCTTTTTAACTTACTCTTTATCATATTCTCCCGGACAAAGCACGTAACATCACTTTCTCCACCTTGCCGGCACATTCCACCACATAAAATCCCGCAGGCAGCACCACTTCCATACGGCTACCTGTGGCCTCGACAGTCTTCACTTTGTGACCGGTCGTGTCATAGACGGCAACCGGCATCCCCGGCGAGAGGTTTTCAAGAACTATCGATCCACCCGAGGCATAAATGCGCACGCTACCCTCGGCCGATATCTCCTCTATTCCCGAGAAGTCGGTCGCTATTATATCGAAGTTCTGCCATACCGGGGCATTCCGGTAGGCCTCCACCGAGCCCTCGGCCACATACAGTTTACAATCTCTCTGCCCTATGCCGAGGAAGCAATCGGTCTCACAAATGGGCGGAACTACGGCTTTACACGTGATTTCCGTCAGACCCGTACAGCCGCTGAATGCCTCTTGACCGATACTCGACACACTCCCGGGGAGCATTACCGAAACTATATTTTCCAGATCTAAAAAAGTGGCTGTTGATATGGAAACTGTACCATCTCGAACTTTCAAGTGTGTATCATAAGGAGCCAATCCCTTATAATCACACAATATATCATTAATGTAAATCAATCCATCTGGCTGGGCAGAATACCACGGAGTAAACAAAAATGCATTTGTTCCTATTTTCTTCACGCTGGTTGGAATATCCATTGATGTCAATAACTTGCAGTACATAAATGCCTCACTACCTATAATAGTGACTCCATCTTCAATCGTTATCGAAGTTAACCCTCCACTATAAAAGGCATTGGCGCCTATCTCGACCACACTGCCCGGTATCGTCACTGATTTCAAATCATAACAATGAGCAAAGGCCCATTCTCCTATCGAGGTAACACTTTTCGGTATCGTTAAAGAGGTCATACGATTAGAGCTTCTTGCAAAGGCATCGCTCGATATAGCGACAGTGCCCTTTCGTATATCAATATGAGTATCGGAAGGCATTTCTCCTTTATAGGTGTACAATATATCATTGATGTACATTACCCCGTCAGGTTGGTTGTTATACCAAGGAGTACCGTCAAAAGCTCGAAAACCTATATTCTTGACACTTTTAGGTATGGACAATGAAACTAAACTTTCACATCTCATAAACACTCCTCGTCCAATCGTGGTTAAACTCTCCGGTAGTGAAATTGAAGTTAGGTTTATACAATGATCAAACGCTTCATTTTCAATTATCTTTACACCATAGCCTATCTCGACCGATGTCAATCCGACACAATCTTTAAAAGCGTAAACCCCTATCTTGTCAACACTACCCGGTATGGTTACAGAAGCTAATTCGCTACAATAACGAAAAGCGCCATCAGATATTTGGGTTGTCCCATCTCGGATATCTATGTGTGTTTGGGGAGGCATTTTACCCTTATACGCATAGAATATCGTATTAAAATAAATTTCTCCATTAGGTTGGTTATTATACCAAGGAGTACCACCAAAGGCAGAGCCACCTATGTATTTTATCCCGATTGGTATATTCACAGTCATTAGCGACGTGCATCCACTAAAAGCAGAACTGCCTATATAAGAAAGACTTTCAGGTAAAATTATCTCGGTTAAACCTTCGCATCCCCCAAAAGCACCGGATCCGATCGTAGTACAACTTCCCGGTATTTCAATGGAAGACAAAGATGAACAACCCCGAAATGCAAAATCGCCTATCTCAGTAATTCGATAGTATTTATTCGCAAACTCTACCGTTTCAGGTATCACTACAACGCCCGAATAAGAAGGCTGATAACCAACATCGAATGGATTATCTCTATAAGTTACAAACACTTCAAAAGGAATCGTACCATTGAAATTGTAATAGATACCATCTTTCTCGAAGTCATAGGCTCTCGACTGAAAGGCAACAAAGAGAAGCATTAGCAATATCTCTATTTTTTTAATGTCGTATTTTACAAACTTCATCATATCTATTTTTTAGGTTGTACTTCAAATTTTGTACCCGGTTTTATGGTCGTCCCACGGTCGAGAATTAAGCGATGCCCACTTACCTTAATTTCTCCGCCATCGAAAACGACCTCTCCACTCGGCTTATCGTCTGTGACCTGAGAACCGGCTCGAATTACATCAGATTTATAATGTTTCGAACCTTGAACTATCTCATTTTGAATATAGTACGTGTCAGGACAAACCGGATAACCAATGAACGGAATCTTATTATGGCCCGATACACATACCCGCACATGCCGGGGATCGCCCGAATATTCCGCCGAACGGCCGGTATAAAACCGAATCTCTTCTGTCAGCTTGTCGTAAAAAGCAATATCGCCCGCCTCCGAACCTAAATCGACCCGAACCTTATAAACATCACAAGTTATCGATAGCTTCTTAAATTCCGTAGGAGTATCGGTATATATGCGCATGCCGGGGTCGCCGAAACAATGAAATATCTCCCGAGTAAATTGCGTAGATATACTATTCCCCTTCCAAGACTGTCCCCAAGTTTCTTCCATACGCCTCAAACCTTGATCCAAAATTTCTCCCAATCGGGTGGTTTCTCGCAGTCGAGAGGGAGAAGTTGTCATACCCAAAAAGTTATAAAGTTTGGAATCCACTCCCGGATCGGGCCAGATGGCATCGAACATGCCTATCACCATCGCATCGTTATAGCCCGGCCAACTTTTCTCTGTTGCCGCATAGACTGCTACGGCTCCACCTCCTTTTTTCCGCAAGAACACCTCCGCAAAACAATCGTCTTCTTGGAAGCTGCCTGTCTCGCAATTGATACTAAAAACAACCGGCAAACGGTCGCCATTAGCGAGTGAGAGGATATTATCTCCTGTAAAATGAGGTTGTACCCAAGTAGAATCCGTACCATGTCCCCGATACAAGACATAGAATGCCCCCTCGTCGATATACCTCACTATATCTGCCGAATCACCATCCCATGCGAAATAAGGTCTTTGTAATTCCACTGGAATGGAATCCCCCCAAGCAAATTCTCCCTTGTTCCAAAATGTCGGAGGCGGATAGTTATCCGTTTCACTATAATTATAATCATAAGCAAAATAGACCCGATTGACCGTTTTCCCTTTGGATAGCATATAGTTTCTAACTTCCTCCGAAGTCAATGTAAATCGTTTATCCTCGATACCGTCCCCCGGACCATCAGTACCATCTGGAAAACAATCCTCAAAATAGGCGCAATGCAGTCCCATATCATAGAAAGCGGCATCTCGCACCGGATTCCGCTCGTATCGGATAATCTTGTCGACCACCGTCACCGCCTCCATCGCCGTGGAGACCGGCAATCGCCCCCGGTAAAGGTCGGCAAGAACATCGCCCTCTCCGTCCACACAACCATAGTAATAATCCGTTACATACCGATAATCAAAAGCATAACCTTTATTATTGACGATAGTCCGTGCCATATCCTCCGCCGGCACATCGTCATGGTCGCCCACGATGAGCAGATAGTAGAGCGAGGGTGCGGAACGGTAAACCTCTTTCACCGCAGACTTGATACGCTCGGGTGTCCAGTCCCCCCGCAACCGGGTATGCACGCCGAAGCCCAATGTACGCTTCCAGTCGGCCAAACGTCGCACGGCCTCCTCGAACTCCGGGGTCGAGAGTATCAGATAGTCCTTGCCTGCGGAGCCCGTATCCCCCGCGCTCCGAAACATCTCATATCCGGCCGCCCCGACATTCCCGTTGAGCGTCGTATTGTCTAAAAAAGAGTCGTCAGGAGCTATTCTCCCCTCCGGAGCGGACCGTAGGCCGCCCTCTCCGAAAGTCACCCGATAGACGATCTTGGAACAGGCCCGCACAACGCCGTTCTTCCAGTCGTATCGCACCGGATAGACAACCACCCCCTTCCGCCCCTGAACGTCCCCGGTACACCCGGACTTCGCCTGTCTCCACGACCTCGCGAGGAAACCACCCTTCGTAGGGAGCGATGTCAGGAACAACCGCCGGGGACTCTTTCCCCTCGGGCTGCGGAGCACGGGCGGGAGAGAGGCGCAACGGCACATCGACACAGGCACTTTCAAGAACCGAGACGGTGAATGAGGCACAGCCTTCGGGCAGCGCGAACGAGTCCCAACGGACCGGAACGTCCGGCTCGCCCGGAACGACACTATGCCCGAAGCCCGAAATGCGCCACAGATAATAATCCGCGACATCGGGATCGGATAAAACGACCGCATGCTTAAACTCGTAGGTGACCGTAACGCCGTCGGGGGAGACGGAGACCCGACGCTCGGGACGTTCTGCCGAGCTTTCTCCGACGAATGTCCCCGTCTCGTGAGAGACCGTTCTCTTTTGAGCGACTGCCGACGAGACGGTCAATCCCCAAATGCAGAACAGGTAGAAGATGGTCCTTTTCATAGTCTTTGATTTTTCGATCGCTTCTCGCCGGTCAATCATCATGGCTCCTTTCCCTATAAAATAACCGGAAGAAAGAAACGAGATGCCTCTTTTGCAAGATTAAGCATTTATTTACATTTTTGCAAGAAAAACAATCTTTTTTTACTCATACAATCAAAAAAAACTGATTTCAAGCGTAAACAGCCGGAATCTTCCAGCCCCTCTCCCTTGCCGTATCCAGCCTTACGGGGGTTGCAACGCAAAGTATAGAGCGAGGTAGCACAGACGGAGAATAAAAACAGTAGAACCATGTTATCGAAAGATTTCTACACTCCTCCCCTGCGTTTTGCAACGCAAAATATAGGGAAGGTGGCACAAAGGGGTTAAAAAATATCCGCAACAGAGAAAACGTATCAAGACAACAACCCTCTCCCTCTGCTCATCGCAGATGAGATAGGGGGAGTGCCCGTAGGGCGAGGGGGTTAAATATCTGATATAAACGAATTGATGAGATGGTGTTTTTCAACCCTTCTATCACTACGTGCCACCTTCTCTACATGGCTAACGCAACACCCCGTAATGCTACGGTACACGGCAGGGAAGAAGGACAAACACGATATGTCGGAAAGTATTAACCTCCTCCTCTGTGTTTTGCTATGCAAAATATAGGGGAGGTGGCACGTAGTGACGGAGGGGTTTGTTGCGACAAGGGGCGTTTGGGTAACGGAAAACGTTTTTTATATAGACGACTCGTTAACGATCCTTTCGCTCCGATGACCTTTCGATGAAGCGGACGGTAGGTCCCGACTACATATATAGTTCCCGATACAACGGGTGATGAGTATGTCGTCGTGATGACCCTCCATAGCGCCGTAGCTGCCGTTGGGTTTGCGTTCATATACATCGTGTTCGTAGCAGGCTTGTGTGTCGTGTTCGATATAGCTTCCTTCCCGAAGGGCGTTCTTTTGGGCATCGATAACCAGTGCTTTGGTGGCTCGATTCATGTGGAATCCCCAACGGGAGGGTGGTTTCTGTCCTATGCTGTCGGGAGGGGACTGTCGGGCATACAGATTGTTGTAATATCGGGAGAGCGTGTCGAGGATATAGGCCGAGTGTTCGCTATCGTCGTGCTCGGTTTCGAACGTGTTGCTCTCGATCACCAGCAGAGCGTTCTGATAGTATGCGGCGATTTGAGCCGATTTCCATGCGAGCAAGTCGTGGTCTATGTGTCCCCGCCATTGCGCCACGACTTCGGCGGGGCCGCCATCGAGCATCCAATAACGGTCGAACACGGCTATGACCGAATAGTCCGAAGTGTCGGAGCGTCCGCCTATATCGACTACTGCCAGATAGCGGTCCCGCATTTCGCATTCTTTGGCGGGATATTCCCATATTTTCAGAGGCCCTTCTGGTTTAGCCTCCAATTCGATTTCTTGCAAGGACTGTTTCCCGGTGGGTTCTTTGCCGTGAATGTCGCCTTCGAACCGCGGCGGACAACAGCAGCGACGCAACTTTTCCACCAACGTGGGATCGAATACTCGTTCGCCCGAGTAGCAGAATGCCTCTATATCGTCGCTGGGATATTCGGCCATCATGTCGGCATGCCGGGCATACTCTTTCCGTTTCTGCCGATACCAAGCGATCGCTTCGAGCGTGGCTCCCCTGTGCCATAGCATGCGTTCGTAGTCGGTAAGGCTGCCGATGAACGAGTCGTAGTCGTCGATCGGCAGGGTGTACATCTCTATTTCGAACCACGGGACGAAAGCGAACTGTTTGTCGCTCTCTCCCCGTTTGGCTCGTTCGCACTCTTGGTGAAAATAAGACCCCGTCCCGTTCGCCGTGCTTTCCATAACCACCATCGAACAGGGTAGCAGCATGATCGACCCACATATCGAGCGCATCACCTGTTCGGGCGATTTCATGCGGCTGTTCCGCCAGAAAGCCACCTCCGAGAGGTGAGCCATCGCCGCGTCGATACCCCGCACCGATTCCTGACTCTCGGCCGAGCCTATGGTTACCCTGCATTCCCGCCCGGCGATGACCGATGTGTTCGCCATGCGCTCGAACGGTTTGAACTTCGGTTTCTCCCCGTCGAGCAGCCAGTCGGGATAGTTGGCGAGCAGTTTGCTGTACATGCCCTTGATGTTGGCGGCCGATTCTTTGAGATGGGCACAAATTACGCTGTTCCAGTTACGGCAGTGCACCAGCTGAATCCATGCCATATAGATTTGTACGAGAGTGGAACCTCCCCATTGCCGGGCTTTGAGCAAGATGAGGCGAATGGGTTTTCCCGCCGTGCGCATATCTTCGAGCATTCCCAATATGCGCCGTTGCGGTCTGTTCAGACGGAATGGAATGTCTTCGGCTCCCAATTTATCTTTGATACGGACAAAGCTGAATGCCCAAAATTCGAAATCGTACCGAATGCGCACCCGTATCCACTCCCTCCATAGTTCTTCTGTGGCATCCCCGCTGGCGGCGAGTTGCGGGTTTCTTCCTGCTTCGTCGGTAGCGATTCTTTTGTCGTGACCGTATCGTTCGGCATACCCCGCCAGACTCCCGCATTCGACGAGTCTTTGCGCCATCATTTCGTTCTCGAACAGAGCCTTCGGAATATATTGAACCGGTATAGGAGCATCGGGCAACCGCAATATCCGGCGGTCGCCTGTATCGCTACCCTCTCCCGTCTCGGGGTTATAATACCGTCGCAGGTATTCGTTTCTCTGTCGGTTCTCTTCGACCGTAATCTCTTCGTGATGAAATACAATCCCCATTTCTTCTGCAATTTTCTGCAAAAGAAATGCCGCTTCCACCCCGTTTTATGGCAGGGTGATACAAAGCGATGTTTTGGAAAACGAATAGAGTTTCTATGCCGTTCCTACGAGACGACTGTGGTCTTGGCTTTGTTAGAATAACTAATGAGTATTTTCTGTTCCGTATTTGATTTTACTTCAATAGTTTTTTATGTTCCTCAAAAAGGCAAGTCTCTATATGACACATCTATATCGTCATTTACCACATATGGACATTGCGAATTCATTAACTTAATATCTTTTATTTTAGATCTATACTCATAAACAATATGAGAATTATCCAATTCTTCCCTACGATGTTTACTAATTTCTAAATAATCTTTTTCTTGATCTATTCCCAAAAAACGCCGTCTTAACAGATTGGCGGCTATACCTGTTGTCGAACTACCGCAGAAGGGATCAAGAACCCACTCTCCCGGTTTTGTCGAAGCCATAATGATACGAGAAAGCAAGGCAAGAGGTTTTTGAGTCGGGTGTTTTCCACATTTTTTTCCCATGGAGCGATAGCAGACAATCGCCAAACATCGGTCATTTGTTTATTTCCATTCAAATATTTCATCAAATCATAGTTGAAATAGTGGGGTTTCTTCTCTTTTTTTCGTGCCCAAATGATAAATTCTGTACTGTATGTAAAATAGCGACATGAAATATTAGGAGGAGGATTAGTCTTTGCCCAAGTCACTACATTTAATATTTTATAACCTAATTCCGTTAAACAGTTAGCGATGGAGAAAATATTGTGGTATGTTCCTGAAATCCATATGGAACCATTATCTTTTAATTTTTCTCGGCAAAGATTAAGCCATTCCATATTAAATTCAGTCATCTCCTGTGGTGTTTTGCCTTTATCCCACTTCCCTTTGTTTACGTTTACAACCTTTCCGCTCTGCACACTAATACCTCCATTTGAAAGAAAATATGGCGGGTCTGCAAAGATACAATCAAATTGAAAATCAAAGTCACGAAGTAACTTACAACAATTACCTTGAAGTAGTGTAAAGTCTTGATTAGAAGACTTGAAGTAAGATTCAATCATTTTCTATTTTAAACACGTAATTTACTATTTCCTCTAACATGCCGTGTTTCAACATATAGAAATTGAGTAAAAAATTCAAATGTCGAAAACCTTTTGATAGCTGATTAGAAGCCGTGATCCAACACTTTCCATCTGTCACAAGCGCAAAATCTATTCCTGCGGATTTTAAATCATTCTGTCTATTGATGTAGGGATCGATGATTTCTTCCGGCTTAGATCCTGTATCGTTATAGAAATTAACTTCAAAATTAATAGCCGCTTTTTTCTTATCATCTAATAATATAAAGTCAGCTTTTCTATTAGCTACATCTTCGGAAATATCAAATCCATATTTTCTCAATTCTTTGAATTGCTTTTGTATCAAAAGTTTCAATTGGTATTTGTCACAAATTTTTTCAAATAAAGGTTGACAAGCTAATTCAAAAGCTTTTCCGCCTCTATTTTTTCGGCCATTAGAATCCATACCCACCAAAACTCCTACAATATAATCGAAAGTGCTTTTTTCAATTATATTTTGATATAATTGTTTCAATCCCATTTGGACAAAAAAATCGTAGTATGTTTCTATGCTTTTTTCATCTGATAAATTTATTCCTTTTGAAAAGCTATAAACTAAATGGTCGGCGCAATCCAATTCATCTTGAATTATCGTCAGTTTATTTTTCCCTTTATAAAGTTGTTCTCTTTCATTTTTCGCTAATCCGAATAGAAAGGGAAAAAGCAATACGACATTAGGGAGTTTAGAAACAAGTGTGAAAAAGTTATCTTTGAAGTCACTTTCTTTACAACCTATTAAAATATCCATAGCATGAATTTCTACCAAGAAGTCTTTGTATCCATCAATATTAGTCCAATCAACATAATAATTAAATCCTCTATTCGTGGATAATATATTATCGGTAAAAACTTTTACCAAATCATCGGATTTCTGACAACAAAATTTCATAATATAGATATTTAATTAAATTGCAAGTTTTAAGTTATCTATGGTATTCGTAGTTGGAGTTAGTGTAGATTTATAATTTCTAATGATGATTTCGGTTAATTTGCCTCTTTTTGAAGGATTCGCATTAACATTACGCATTGCATAAACTCTTTCAATGATAAAGTTTTCATATAAATCTTCAAAGAATGTATCATTTGGATTATAGCCTTTACAATCGGAATTACTTAGCATCATTTTACAGCCGCACCGTGATAATCGCGCGAAAAATTGGGCTAAACGAACCTGATCGACATCACCAAAATCTTCTTTTGCATAAGATGTAAAACTTGAAGTAGAGCTTAACGGTCGATACGGCGGATCGAAATAAATAAAACTATTTTTATCAATAAATCGCTCTATTTGAGTATAGTCACCACAGAAAATCTCAACATTTTGCAACAGGCTGCTATCCTCCATAATTAAATTCTCATCACAAATAGTAGGATTGGCATACTTCCCAAACGGTACATTGAAATGTCCTTTGGAATTTACCCGATGCAAACCATTAAAACATGTACGATTCAAAAAGATAAACATGGCTGTTTTTGTAATATCATCATGTTCCTCTGTATTATATGACTTTCTTATGTTTAGAAAATATTCTTTTTTAGAGCCCTCTTCATTTAGTTGTCTAAACTCTCCTTGAAGTCTTTTCAACTCCATAACAAGAGATGATGGACTATCCCTTACAATCCGATAAGCTGTTGTGAGATTAGGATTAATATCATTGATTATAGCTCGACTCATATTGGGGAACTTTTGCAACATATAGAATAACATAGCACCACCACCAACAAAGGGCTCTATATATGTAAAACCGTCTGTATTGTTAAGATCCTGAGGTATCAATAACTCAAATTGTGCAAGTAACTGAGTCTTTCCACCTGCCCATTTTATGAAAGGTTTCGCCATAATTTACTATATTCTTTTTCTTATTACTGAATAAAAGATTTCTGTTTTTGTTTTAATGGTAAATTTATTAGAATAGATTATTTTTCTTCTCTATTAGATTCTCCTTTGCTTGAATCGGTAGATGTACCGTTTTCGGTCATCTTGATTGTAGTTTCTTTCTCCCCCGATTTTTCCGTCTTATTTAGTTCGGGATAACTAATGCGGGTGTGATAGATGGTTTTGAGTTTCTCGATAAAGGTAGCTTTGATCGTCTCCACATCGCGGAAGCTGAGGGGGGTATCGCGCAAGAGACCGTCGGCGACTTGCGAGTCGATGATGCGGTTGACGAGTTGCGAGATACTTTCGTTGGTGTATTCTTTGAGGCTTCTCGAAGCGGCTTCGACGGCATCGGCCATCATGAGTATTCCCGTTTCTTTCGTGAATGGGTTGGGACCGGGGTAGGTGAATTTCGATTCGTCTACGGGTTGGTCGGGGTATTTGTTACAGAAAGAGTTGTAAAAGAATTTGGCTTTCCCGTGTCCGTGGTGCGTGGAGATAAAGTCTTTGATCGCTTGGGGTAATCGTAGTTTATCGGCCATTTTTAGTCCGTCGTTCACATGGGAGATGACGATTTGTGCGCTTTGTTCGAAGGAGAGCGGTGTGTGCGGATTGAATCCCGATTGATTCTCGGTGAAGAATGCCGGATTTTTGAGTTTCCCGATATCGTGATAAAGGGCTCCGGTACGAACCAATTGAGCCTTCGCTCCTATTTTATTGGCCGCCTCGGCCGCTAAGTTGGAGATTTGCAGGGAGTGTTGGAAGGTTCCGGGGCACTCTTCGGATAACTGTCTCAATATGGGATTGTTCACATCGGACAATTCGACCAGCGTGACTGTGGAGATGAACCCGAAGGCCTTTTCGAATATATAGATAAGGAGGTAGGCGAACAGCAGAAATACACAATTGACTCCGAAATAGATGAACATATTGTAATTCAGTTTCGAGAGGTCGCCTTCGGAAAGGAGTGTATATCCCACGTAGGCAAAGCAGTAGGCGAGGAAGACGAGCAGGGCGCAGCGCATGAGCTGGGAGCGGCGAGAAAGGTCGCTGAGGCTGTCGATGGCGGTCATGCCTACGATGAGCTGCAAGAAGATGAATTCGAGTGCGAACGGCGCCGTAAAAGCACAGATAAGTACCGTAATGAGGTGTACATAGAGTGCGGTGCGCGAGTCGAAGAAGGTGACCACGATAATGGGAATAATGGCGAACGGAACCAAATATATGCCTTGTAACCGAAATTCAGAAAGGAAAAAAGCTATCAGGGAGATGCCCACGATGAGCATCATCATAAAGCCGAGGGTACGCATCTCGTTGAAAGTCTGCGGACGGAACAGTGCCAAGAACAGATAGAAAAAAGAAAAGAGACAGGTGAATACGATGATTTGTCCCAGTATGGTGTAACCACGGTGGTCATTGCCGACGCTTTTTTTCAAGGTGACGGTTTCGAGCGATTTGAGAATGCGATAGGTTTGCGGCGTGATGATTTCACCCCGGTCGACAATGCGTTCTCCGGCTTGAACAATACCGTCGGAGAGAGCGATTCGTTGTAACAGATTGTCTTTGAGCCGGTCGGTCGTAATACTATCGAATGCGATATTTGTGTTTAGAAAATCGTTCAAGTTACAGGTTTGTAAAATATGATGCGAGTAGGAGTCGGGGAATTTATTGAGCATGTTTTCGTAGGCTTCCCGTGCAGATTGCAGTTCGGATACCGGTATTTCGCGCGCGACATTGTTTTCGAGGATTCGTATTTCCTTGAATTTTCCGGATTGCAGTTGGGTGTATGCTTCGGAAGAGACGATTCCTTTCCGATAGGCTTCTCGCAGAGCTTGGACCAAGTTCTTGCGGAGAGTCGGCGGGATAGACATTTCCGTATAGTTACTCAATGCTTTTTCGAAGTCGTCGACGGACTTTTTCTCTATCGATTCGTTGTGTGAGAAGACCGGTTGGAAGTCGAGCATGATGCTGTCGCGCTCTTGTTGAATGACGGCTTCGTCTTTATAAACGGGAAAGTCGAACGGAGCGGTGAGCAATCCGTACTTCCACGGTTTTCCTTCCTGAAAGGTGTAACGAAATTTTCCTTCTCTCGGGAAGAAATAGGTAACCAATGTCACTGCTGCCACGAAAAAGACAAATTGCAGGACACGTGTGCTGGACAGGAATTTTTGTATACGGTTTTTATCCATGATTCTACGGGTTATTCTTTACAGCGTGCGACCTTCTGTACGCCCTTTATTTTACGTAATTTATTACAAAGCGATTCTACGACGCGGGTGTCGTGCACCATGATGTTGACCGTCCCGGTGAATACTCCTTCGTTGGCTTTTATGGTGAGTCCTCTCATGTCGATAATCAATTCATTGGAAATCACCCGGGTGATTTCGTTGAGAATCCCTATCCGGTCGATACCTTGTATCTCTATCTTGGCCGGGAAAGAGAGCGATTCGCTGGCTTCCCACTGCGTGGACACCAACCGTGGGCCGAAGCTCGATTTCAGTCGCATGGCTACGGGACATTCTCTTTTGTGCACGACTACGGTTTCGTCGTCTTCCACATATCCCAAGACGTCGTCACCGGGTATCGGGCAACAGCAATCCGCTACTTTATAGTTTTTCACTCCGTTCTCGTCTCGCAGAATGTAGGTCTGTTTGCGGTCTATCGTAAGTTGCTGAGGAGTGACGGGTTTGGGCTGTTCGTTTTTCCCGTTGTTGCTGCCGAACGAAAGTTTCAGATACCGCATGAAAGGATTTTGACTTTTTCCCTTGATGATTTTTTTGATATTTTCGTTGGGGGTAATCTCGTCATTTCCTATTTTGTAGAACAGATCGTCCCGATGTCGTATGCCGAGGTTGCTTAATATTTTGGTTACTACATCGTTGTTGTATTCGATGTGACTGCTTTCGAAAAATTCTTTCAGAATTTTCTCTCCTTTCGCTATGATTTTTCGCCGGTCTTTCCGCAACGACGCCGTCAGTCTGCTTCGGGCTTTGGCCGTGGTGATGAAGTTGAGCCATTCCTCTTTGGGCGTTTGCGATTTGGAGGTGAGTATTTCCACTTGGTCGCCGCTATGCAGTTTTTGGTTCAGCGGTACTAGCCGGTGATTTACTTTGGCGGCGATACAATGGAAGCCGAGGTCGGAGTGCAGAGTGAAAGCCAAATCGAGTGCCGTGGCGTCTTTGGGCAATGTGATGAGCTCGCCTTTGGGCGTAAAGACAAATATCTCGGTACTGAACAGGTTGAGCTTTATCGTGTCGAGAAAATCGATGGCGTTGGGCTCGGGGTGTTCGAGAATGTCTTTGATGGTTTTCAGCCAGATGTCGAGTTCCGACTCTTCGTCGGAGTTTCCCACTTTGTATTTCCAATGGGCGGCGAATCCCCGTTCGGCGATCTCGTCCATTTTTTCGCTTCGTATTTGTACTTCTATCCAATTGCCATCGGGACCCATGACCGTGAGATGCAGAGCTTTGTATCCATTGGCTTTGGGGCGGCTCACCCAGTCGCGGGTGCGTTCGGGGTGCAGTTTGTAGATGTCGGTGATGACCGAGTAAATGGCCCAGCACTCTTTTTTCTCGTCGGCTTCGTTGGGGCATTTGAAAATGATACGAACCGCATAGAGGTCGTAGACTTCCTCGAAAGGTATGTGTTTCGACTCCATCTTGTTCCAAATGGAATAGATGGATTTTACCCGGGCTTTCATCTCGAATTCGAGCCCCATTTCTTTGAGCTTCGCGACAATCGGCTTGGAGAAGTTGTTGTAAATTTGCTGGCGCGATTCTTCGGTCTCGGCGATTTTCTGCTTGATTTGGTTGTAAGCCTCGGGGTGTTCGTATTTGAAGGCGAGGTCTTCCAACTCGGTCTTTATGGCGAACAATCCTAAACGGTGGGCCAACGGGGCATATATATAGAGTGTCTCGCCAGCGATTTTATATTGTTTGCTGGGGAGCATGGAACCGAGCGTGCGCATGTTGTGCAGGCGGTCGGCCATTTTGATGAGGATTACCCGAATGTCTTCGGACATGGTGAGCAACAGCCGTCGAAAATTCTCGGCCTGAGCCGATGCTTGGTCGCCGAAAATACCGCCCGATATTTTGGTGAGCCCGTCGACGATGGATGCTATCTTTTTCCCGAAGTGGTTCTCGATGTCCTCGACGGTATATTCAGTGTCTTCCACTACGTCGTGCAACAGGGCGGAGCATATCGATGTAGAGCCCAAACCTATTTCCTGACTGACGATACGAGCCACGGCGATAGGGTGCAGTATGTAGGGTTCGCCCGATCGTCGGCGTATTCCCTTGTGGGCTTCTTTGGCAAATTTGAACGCACGCTCGATAATCTCGACTTTCTTCCGGTGGTTGGAGTTGAGATATCCGTTGAGCAGTTCTTGAAATTTATCTTCGATAAGTTGCTCTTCGTTGGTGTATTGTTGATCGGACGTTTCCATAGTTCGAAATCTAAGAAAAACAAAGATAAAACAAGTCGGGAGCAAATGCAAATTTTATTCGAGAATTGAGGCGAATTGCCGAATCGGTGTGGCGAACCTGTCGATTTTCTTTTCAGAAAAACATTCTAACTTTCTCCCTACCGGTATTTTCTAACCCCTACCGGTATTTTCTAACCCCTCCGGCACTTCGTGCCACCTCCCCCTATCGCTTTGCGACACCCCGTAAGGCTACGGGACACGGTAGGGGGAGAGGATTGAAACGTTACTTTGAGTGGCTTCACCCACTCCGGCTCTGCATGACATCTCCCCTATCGAATTTCACGTACCTCATTCGGGACGAATAAAGTTCACAAAGTTCTGTAAAAAAATACACACGAGCGGTTCGGTAGGTGGACTGTAACACTCGTCTAGGATAAGACCTAGAGTATGAGAAAAAACTCTATTCGGAAGTACACAGATAGAAATTCAAGACCGAAAAGGCAGGATTTCAAGTGGTGAAAGCCCCTACTGACAAGCCAAAATTAGTTTCTGTGATTAACCGTCAGTCCATATTTGAATGGTTCGAAGAGCAGTGCGATAAGCTACAACCTATAACATTGTCCCGTTCAGTCTCAATGTAAAGGTGTGTGAACAAAACTATAATTATAATCATACATCAAAAATAACAAAATGTTATTCGCGAATAATTGATAGATGGTATTTTATTGATACTTTTGTTGTAATTAGAGTTGTAAATTAGTGAATAATCTTTTTGAATCATATGCAAAATTTGATAAATGGACGTTGCGGTTGGTGTGGTACTGATGAACTTTATGTGGCATATCACGATAATGAATGGGGAAGATTAGTAAAAGAAGACAAGATATTATTCGAATTTCTCTTGTTGGAAAGTGCCCAAGCCGGACTAAGTTGGATAACAATATTAAAAAAACGCGAAGGCTATCGTGCCGCATTTCATAATTTCGAAATTGCAACAGTAGCACAGATGACCGAAGAAGATGTCGAACGGTTAATGCATTTTGACGGAATTATAAAAAACAGGTTGAAAATCAAATCGGCAATAACAAATGCAAGATTATTTATCGCCATTCAAAAAGAATTTGGGAGTTTCTTTAACTACATATTGTCATTCTTCCCCGATAATCAGCCAATAACCCATACATTTCATTCACTGAGCGAAATACCTTCTTGCTCACCCGAATCAGATGGAATAAGCAGAGATATGAAAAAAAGAGGGTTCAAGTTTTTTGGGACAACTACTTGCTATGCCTTTTTACAATCAACAGGATTTGTTAATGACCACTTACATGATTGTAATTACAGGAAGTAATAAACATAGGAGTGGAAGGTAATGCACAATTCTGTTCTCGTTACCGGGGGAGTAATAACACTTCTCTCCTATTTCGCTCCACTACCAGTATTTGCCAACCCCTCCGTCACTACGTGCCACCTCCCCTATTTGCCTGCGCCACACAGGGGAGGAGGGTGAGATTCAATATTTTTGCTCTACTGTCGTTTTAACCCCCTCGCCCTACGGGCACTCCCCCTATATTCCTTGTAGGAACACAGGGGGAGAGGATTGAAAAGCAGTTTTTCTCCCTATTTTACTGTGCAAAACACCCCGTAATGCCACGGGACACGGCAGGGGGAGAGAGGAGTTAGCTGCATAAAAATCACTTCTGAATTTCTACCAAGCCAAAATTTTTCTTGCTTTACAAGTTGCTCGACCCATTGGACCGGGTGAGGGTGTAGGTCGGTCCTTTCCCAATAAAACCGGGGCTGCCTGATGGAATAAAATCAAGCAGCCCCGTGTAGTGGAATTTTATGTTCCCCGTGATTAGATCGAGAGTTTTCTCAACGTGTTGAGTAATTCTCGGTCTATGGGTTTGTCGTTTTTGATAGCTTTATTGAAAGGAATATATTCGATTTCGTTGTTGCGGATACCGATCATGACATTGCGTTGATCTTCGAGCAGGGCATCGATGGCGGCCGAACCCATGCGGCTGGCCAGAATGCGGTCGTGCGCCGTGGGTGAACCTCCCCGTTGAATGTGTCCCAGAATAGTTACGCGGACATCGTATTGCGGGTACTCTTTCTGTACCCGTTCTGCCAAGTGCATGGCTCCACCGGTGATGGGACTTTCGGCTACCAACACGATACTACTGTTTTTCGATTTGCGGAATCCGTTCTTGATGAGTTCTTCGAGTTGGTCCACTTCGGTCGAAATCTCCGGAATAATAGCTGCTTCGGCTCCCGTAGCGATGGCTCCGTTCAAAGCGAGGAATCCGGCATCGCGACCCATGACTTCGATAAAGAAAAGTCTTTCGTGGGACGTTGCGGTATCGCGTATTTTATCGACGGCATCCATAATGGTGTTCAGTGCCGTATCGTATCCGATCGTGGTGTCGGTTCCATAGAGATCGTTGTCTATCGTTCCTGGCAATCCTACGATGGGATAGTTGTATTCGGTGGCGAAAATGCGCGCACCGGTCAATGTTCCGTCTCCTCCGATTACGACAAGGGCATCTATGCCTTCTTTGACGAGTGTGTCGTAAGCGACTTTTCGTCCTTCGGGCGTTTTGAATTCTTGACAGCGGGCTGTCTTCAATATCGTACCTCCCAACTGTATGATGTTACTTACATTTTGCGTTTTGAAAGGGGTTATTTCTCCCGTAACCAAACCTTTATAACCTCGATAAATACCTTTTACCTCGAATCCGTTGTAGATGGCTGCACGAGTTACCGCGCGAATGGCCGCATTCATTCCGGGAGCATCGCCACCGGAAGTTAAAATACCTACACATTTAATTTGCGACATAACCTATATTGTTTAATTGGTAGCAAAGATAGTGAAAGGTGAATGTAGAAAAAAGAGCTTGCGCTAATTTTATGCTGCACCTTCTCCTATTTTTGCTTTTTGGGCAAATATAGAAATTAAAAGTCAAATACCGGTACAGTAGAGATGACGATATTGTGAAGAAATGTTTTCGTAATACCGTCTCCTTTCTGTTTTTTTAGGGTCGAATGAACGATAATTTCTTGTCTTCTTCTGCAAATAGAATGGCCGTGTTTACCAGAGCCAGATGGGAATAGGCTTGGGGGAAATTCCCTAATTGTTCTTTGGTGTCGAAGTCCAAATCTTCGCTGAACAGACCCAAGTGATTGGAGCATTTCAGTATTTCGTCGAACAGGCAGCGGGCCTCTTCTTTTTCTCCTATGACGAAAAGAGCCCTCACGAGCCAAAAGGTGCATATCGTGAATGCCGAGGAGGGCAGTCCGAAGTCGTCTTTGCTGTTGTACCGGTACATCAAGCCTTTGTGTAACAACGCTTTTTTTATGGCTTTCACTGTTTGGTGATAACGAATGTCGTTCGCTTCGATGAAGCCGTAGGGTTCCATGAGGAGTAGGGAGGAATCTAAGGCCGTGTTTTCGTAGGTCTGGGAAAAACTGTGGATTTTTTCTTTCCAGCCGTGAGTCATCACATCGGTTTTTATCTTGTCTGCTTCTTTCTGCCAGCGTTCGATATATTTGTATTTTTTTAGCATATTGGCGATTTTCGTTCCCCGATCCAAAGCGACCCAGCACATTACTTTCGAGGAGACGAAATGCTGGCTTTCCCCTCTGATTTCCCAGATTCCTTTGTCCGGTTCTCTCCATTCCTCTTCGACTGTGGCGAGAATACTCTTCACCATTTCCCACATGTCTTCTATTTCGTCTAACGTCCCCGGCATGAGTCGATAGTATTGGTAGATCAAGTCCATGAGATAACCGAACGAGTCGTTTTGCCTTTGGTGATAGGCATCGTTTCCTATTCTCACCGGTTTGGAGTTTTTATATCCGTCGAGGTGGTCCAGAATGATTTCTTTTAATTGCCTTTCTCCGCGAATGCCATACATGATTTGAAAAGACTCGTGCTTGGCGACGAAGGTGGATTGAATGAATTTCATAAATCTGCGAGCCGCTCCTGCATGCCCGATTTGGAAGAGGGTCTCGATGGACATGGATGCATCTCTCAACCAACAAAAACGATAGTCCCAGTTGCGGACGTCACCGACGGTTTCGGGCAGGCTCGTAGTGAGTGCCGCCAATACGGCTCCGTTGTAATAAGACATTAACTTCAATACTAACAGACTTCGTTCTATAACGTCGTTGTAGAGCGAGTATTTTTTAGTCCGGTTCGTCCAGTTGAGCCAATAGACCAGTGTGCGGCAATATTCGAGCTTTTCCCGTTCGATGTCTATCGGAATCACCTTTTCGTTGTATGACAGCAGGAAAAATTCATCTCGTTGGAGCGTGATTTCCTTTTTTTGTTCGATGTCTTGTAAAGACAGGGAAGAGTATAGGTATTGTCGGTCTTTGTTCTCGGACGAACAATAAGTTTCGATGTATTCGTCGGTAATGTTGTGTATGACTTTTCCCCGTGCATAATCGGGAGCCGGATTGTAATTTACTTTAAACCGGGGTGTCCCTTTTATCCAACGGATATAACGATATATTTCTGCGGGCAGATAGTGCTCTTTTTCATAGGAACGGTAGCACGGCATGAAGTCGAGCACGACAAATTCTCCTTCGTCGGAAGAGAAATGGGTGGATAGTATATTGGTATGAGGTACATAAGATTGCGAGATGTGATATTCGTTCGACACTTCGAATCCGAAACAACCGCCTTTGTCCCTATCGAGCAGTGCCGCGAAGATAGAGGGCGAATCGAAGTCGGGGAAACACAACCATTCGATATTCCCTTTTTCCGATATGAGCGCTGCCGTCCGGCAGTTTCCAATTACACCATAGTTGAGGTTATTCATCGGTTTTATTTTAAGTTTAATAGTTCTTTAAAGAAATGTAATGCGGAGTTCAATCCTTTTCGGACTTTATCGTTGGTCGATGACTCGCCCGAAATATTTACCAATGTTTGCAACAAGGGGAGGACTTGTTCCTGCGATGGCAAGTTGTATCTGGCGGTTTCGGAGACGTAACCCACTTTTATGGTTGCCGCATTTTTGGGCAGGGCCTTGAACATATCTTCGTCGGTGGTGTCGTCGCCGATAGCCAGAATGAAATCGTAATATTCTTTTTTGAGCTGGCGGGAAACTTCCGAGCCTTTGTTGTAATCGGGCGATTTTATTTCGATCACTTTGTCTCCCTGAATGATTTGCAATTTCTGTTGTATACAGATAGAAACAAGTTCGTTGGCTAATTGTTGGGCTCGCAAAGTTCCCAGCCAAGCATCGCTTTCCCGATAGTGCCATGCGATGGCGGTTTCTTTGACTTCCAGACGCGAACGGGGTGTTTTCGCTACGAATAGTTTGAGGATAGATAACAAACCTGCGCTCCATACCGGTTTGTTGATGTTTTTGTGCCATAGCCCGTTTTCCCGATAGAATGCTCCGTGCTCCGCAGCTATCGAGACCGGAAGGTTCCCCAGCCATTTTTCCAATGTGAAGTGGTCGCGTCCGCTATTGATAACGATGTGGTTGTCGGAGTCTTCACAAAGTTTTTGTAGCGTTTCTATGAGTTCGGGTGTCGGCTCGGCATCTTCGGGGCGGGGTTTGAGAGCCGCCAATGTTCCGTCGTAGTCCAAAAGAATGAGCCGTTTTTTCGCTCTATTGTACTCTTGTTTGATAGAGCCTATCGCGTTTGCTGTAATCTGTTTTTTGCGGAAGGAGATGTTCTTGCGGCAAATATCGTTCCACTCGTCGGTAAAGTCAGCAGCCCATTTGTCGACGGTTTGGGTCGAGATGATTTTCTGCATGTTTTGCAGCCGTCGCAACTGTTCCTCTACGGGCATTTCCAATGCTTGACAAATTGCCCGTTCGATTTGTCCCGTGTCATTGGGATTGATTAACAGAGCGTCGGTCAATTCGACGGCTGCTCCTGCCATTTCGCTGAGAATCAATACACCGGGATTTTCGCTTTTGGCGGCTACATATTCTTTGGCTACCAAGTTCATTCCGTCCCGGAGGGGTGTCACAAGCGCTATGTCGGCCATGTGGTACATGGCTGTCAGTTCCTCGAAAGAAAATCCGTGATAGAAATAATATACCGGAGTCCAATCCATCGTAGAATACGCCCCGTTGATGGAGCCTATTTCTTCGTCTATTTTGGTCTTTAATTGGGCGTAACTGCCTACGTGGTCGCGCGAGGGGACTATGATCATAGCCAAAGCGATCTTGCCATGATATTCGGGGTGATGTTCGAGGAAGGCGGCGAAGCCTCGCAGCCTGTGCAGGATTCCTTTACTGTAATCGAGGCGGTCCACGGAGAGAATCAACTTGTGATCTCCGAACAGTTTTCTCGTGCGGTCGACCGCTTGACGGACTTCCGGTTGTGTAGAAGCATTGTGGTACAGGTCGTAATTAATCCCCATAGGAAGGGCATCTATTCGTACGACCCGATTGCCTAACTGTATTTCGTCCAATTTGAAATTCATGCGCAGCACGCGTTCTACCGCACTGATAAAGTGCCGCATGTAGTCGTGAGTGTGAAAAGCTATGAAATCGGCTCCTAACAGACCTTTGAGAATCTCGGCCCGTTCGGGCAATATGCGGAAGAGTTCATAGGACGGGAAAGGTATGTGATGAAAATAGCCTATGCACAAGTCGGGAACGGCTTCTCGAAGCATACCGGGCAATAACATCAGTTGATAATCCTGTACCCACACTTTATCTTCGGGGCCTATCAGCCGGCAGATGGTTTCACAGAATCGCTTGTTTACTTCTCGGTAGGCTTGCCAGAAAGTGTCCTTGTACAATGTATAGGCAAAGAAATAGTGGCACAGCGGCCAGATGGTACTGTTGCTGTAACCTTCGTAATAATTTTTTATCTGGGTGTCGGACAGGAATACGGGGTGAAAGTTTAGTTCTTCCAATTTTTCCCCGATCGCTTGTTTGTCGCTATCATTATCCACACAAATTCCCGGCCACCCGATCCAATGCTTTTCGTAAGCAGTTTGAAGAGAATCGAGCCCCGTTGCCAGCCCGCCTTCGCTTCGGGTGAATGAAAACGTTCCGTTTTTTTCGCTTACCTTGACTGGCAGTCTGTTTGATATGATGTAGAGTTTCATATCTCTTACACGACAAATGGCAGACCATTTTTGTGGGGATATGATTAAATTGTTGATTATTATGGCGATAGTCGGTTTTTTCGGAGCGCAAATGCCTTTCATTTTGATAAACTATTTACCAAAATGAAAGGCAGGGGTAGAATCTATTTTTGTATAAAGTATCGGAGTAAACTTATCCGGGCTGAGCCGGATTATGCTTGCTTTTGGGTATTCACAGAAATACGGTCGGTCATCGGGTGGCGGTAGAGCCGGTCGTTTCCAATAACCGGGTTATGTATTCTTGGACTTCGGTCATGAGCCAGCGGGGGGTGGAGGTAGCTCCGCAGATACCTATGCTCTCTTTTCCTTCGAGCCAAGTGGGGTCTATTTCGCTGATGTCGGAAACGAGTCGGGATTGGGGATTGACTTGCAGGCATTCTCCGAAAAGCACCCGTCCGTTGGAACTCTTTTTCCCGCAAACGAACAGGATAAGGTCGTGTCGGCGGGCAAACTCCCTGATATTGGGAATGCGGTTGGCGACTTGCCGACAGATGGTGTCGAACGATTCGAATTGTCCATCGGGTTTCAGCTGTTTTATCTCGTCGACGATGTGGCGGAAGCCTTCTACCGACTTGGTTGTCTGGGAATAGAGCAACAGTTTTTTGCGGAGGTCTATCTTGTCGAGGTCTTTGTCCCCCTCGATGACGACGGCTTTGCCGTGGGTCTGTCCCACCAGTCCGTTGACTTCGGCGTGTCCGGTTTTGCCGTAGATAACGATTTGCGCCTCGCCGGGAGGGTTGGAATCGTATGCGGTTTTGATTTTACGTTGCAGTTGCAACACGACGGGGCAGGTGGCATCGATGATTTCGATGTTGTTCTCGGCGGCGATTCGGTAGGTTTCGGGAGGTTCGCCGTGGGCTCGCAGCAATACTTTCACGTCGTGCAACTGTTTGAGTTGCTCGTGGTCTATGGTGATGAGCCCTTTGGCTTTGAGTCGTTCCACCTCGTTGCTGTTGTGTACGATGTCGCCGAGGCAGTAGAGCCGTCCGGTGCGGTCGAGTTCTTCTTCGGCTTTGCGGATAGCCGTGACTACACCGAAGCAGAAACCCGAATGTTCGTCTATTTCTATGCGTGCCATAACCTGTCTCCTTTCTACCTTTGCGGGTGATTATCGAAGTTTATCGACGGTTTCTCTGTACCGGGTCATGAGCCATGCGTCTTGCTCGGCGATTGTCATGTGGGAATTGTCGAGCTCTATGGCATCGTCGGCTTTGCGCAAAGGGCTTTCTTTACGGGTCTGGTCGATGTGGTCGCGTTTGTTGATGTTGGCGACTACTTCGTCGAAATCGACATCGACACCTTTCGCCTTCAATTCGTCGACGCGTCGTTGTGCCCGAGTCTCCGCCGAGGCCGTGACGAATATTTTCAGTTCGGCATGGGGGAATACAGTTGTGCCTATATCGCGCCCGTCCATGACGATGCCTTTCCGTTCGCCCATTTTTTGCTGTGCGGCAACCATAGCCGTGCGCACGAAAGGTATGGCACTAACGGGGCTTACCTTATCGGATACTCGCATGGAGCGAATTTCACGCTCTACGTCGATTCCGTTTAGAAATGTGTGTGTCATACCCGTTTCGGGATCGGGGCGGAAATCGATTTGAATGTCGTCCATGAGGGACCTCAGCGTATCGGTGTCGACCGTGTCGCCGTCGATGAGGCCGTGGTCGAGGCAGTAGAGGGTGACGGCGCGGTACATCGCGCCACTGTCGATATAAATGTAGCCTATGTTCCGGGCAAGAGCTTTCGCCATCGTACTTTTCCCACACGAAGAGAAGCCGTCGACGGCGATGATTATCCGAGGTTCAGGTTTATTCATAAGCGTTTATTTTTTGAATTCGAAAAGATTGGTCGAGAGGTTGACCATGAGCGTGGTCGCTCCCGTGTGTTGTTGTGCGAGGGCGACACCTATGCCGAACATGCGGACTTTGATTCCGCCGCCTATGCTGAATCCGGAGAGAAAGTTACGGTGAGCGGTGCGCATGTCGGTGCGGGTTTTGTAGTTGTACCCCACTCCTATGTAAATGCGGTCGGTGGGCAGGAACTCCACGCCGAAAATGAGATGGCGGAAAAGGTTGTCCACGAATCCGCTTTTTTCGACGATTTCGTCGCTCCCGGTGTAAGAGCTGCTTTCGATGGCGGGATAGGGAAGTTTCCACCTTGTGAGGTTACGAGCGGTGACCGACACCCGTATGGGCGCATGTTCGAGGCTTTGCGTATAGCCTATCTGCAAATCGAACGGCATGCGTTCGAATGTGTCGTTGTAACGTTTGATTTGTCCACCCAGATTGCGTGCTACCAGCGAGAGCGAGAGGTCGTTGTCGGCGTTGTAGTAGTTGAGGCCGAGATCGACGGCAAGCGCCCAAGAGGTGTATTGTTCGTAAGAGGAGTAGATGACTTTGGCATTGACTCCGCCCCGCAAGGTCGTGGTGATGTCGTGGGCGTAGATACCGTTGAAGACGATGTCTTTGGGTGAAAATTCACCGGTGATCACACCGGTTTCGTCGGCACTTTTCATTTTGCCGTACCCGTAGTATTGTATGCCGGCCGCCCATGCTCCCCGTTCTCCGGCCGCCTTTCCGAAAGTGGCTCCTGCCAGATTGATTCCCCCGACATATTTCATGTAGTTCAGCCCGAGTTGTAAATCCGATTCGGGTCCCATCAGAGCCGGGTTTTGATTGACGAGGTTTATATCTTCGTCGATGACGGATATATTGGTTCCTCCCAACGTATAGGCGTGGGTAGAGGTGGGGATATTGAGAAAGTCGAACGAGCTTTTCCCCTCTTGTCCCCTCCCGGCGAAGCATGTAGTGACAGTCGCCAGAAGAACCGTTATATATCGAAACGTATGTGTCATAATTGTTTTCGGGTTTCAAAGATAGCCAAAATTCCCGGTCGGCAGAAAGTCGCGTGATTGAATTTTGCTTTCGGCAGAATGGTTCCCGATGATTTATTAACGGGAAAAAGGACAATAAAGTATGTGGCGGAACGAGTTTGTATCGGAACTTTATTCGTATTATATTGCAAACTATGTTTGCTCGAATCGATGGAAATCGTTAATTTTGAACTTTGTTCTATGTAAAACATAAAAATTTTCAAGTAGTTTATGGAAAAACTGCAAAGATATTTCGACGCGATAGAAGCTGAACTTTCGAAGATAGAATATGCCGCCGAACCCGATGGATTGTATGCTCCCGTGCGTTATGAGTTGTCGTTGGGCGGTAAGCGCGTGAGGCCGTTGTTGACGTTGCTTGCTTGCGAGATGTTTGCGGGCGATTATCGTCGGGCATTGAATGCGGCGGTGGGGTTGGAAGTGTTTCACAACTTCACGCTGTTGCATGACGATGTGATGGACAAAGCCGACGTGCGCCGTGGTAAACCCACGGTGCATAAGGTGTGGGACGAGAATACGGCCATACTTTCGGGCGATGCTATGGAGATCATCGCTTTCCGTTATATCGCCCGCACGGAAGCTCCGCACACGGGGGCCGTCGTCGAGTTGTTCTTGAAAACGGCTCTTGAAATTTGCGAAGGTCAGCAATACGATATGGAATTCGAGCGTCGGGACGATGTGACCGAAGCGGAATATATCGAGATGATTCGCCTGAAAACAGCCGTGCTGTTGGGGGGAGCGTTGAAGATAGGGGCGATTATAGGCGGAGCGAGCGAGACGGATGCGGATTGTATCTACCGTTTCGGCGAGTCTTTGGGACTGGCGTTCCAGTTGCAGGACGATTGGTTGGACGTGTATGGCGACCCTGCCCGTTTCGGGAAAAAGATAGGAGGCGATATTCTGAATAACAAGAAAACGTATATGCTCATCAATGCCCGGCAACGGGTCGAAGGGAAAGATGCCGAGGAGTTGTCCCGCTGGTTGAGCGCAGCCGAATACGATCCTTCCGAGAAGATCGCTGCTGTGACGGCGTTGTACGACCGTGTCGGTGCGGGCGATTTGTGTCTGCGGCAGGTCGACGAATACAGTCGTCGGGCGATAGAGGCTTTGCGGCAAATCGGAGTGGACGAAGCGGCAAAGCAGCCTTTATACGATTTGGCGAATTCATTGATAAAACGAGATCACTAAAATTTTTCAGAAACAATGCCTTACCGCCGGTTACCGAATACAGACAAAGCCCGCCTTGCCGCTCTCGAAAAAGCGGTGGCGATGGAGCACGAGTGCGATGTGGACAAGCAGGCGGCTTCGTATAAAACGCTGAACGAGGCCCGCGTTCTTTTGAGACGTTTCAAAAGTGCCGTCGAGCAGTTCCAGTATTGCTATACGGCTCAGGCCGAGGCCAACCGACAATATCAGTCGCATTTGAAGACGGCCCGGTTGTACATCTCGCATTTCATACAGGTGCTTAATTTGGCGGTGTTGCGTAACGAGGTGCGTAAGGAACACAAATTGTTTTACGGGCTCGACCCCGAAGATTTTGCCGTGCCCGAGCTGACCGGCGAGAAGCACATTCTCGTTTGGGGAGAACGTCTCATCGAGGGGGAACGCGAACGGGTGTCGCACGGAGGCGCGCCTATTTATAACCCTACGATCGCGAAAGTGACCGTGCATTACGATATTTTCAAGGAAGCCTATCGGGAGCAACAGAATTATAAACTGAATACGACTCGTTCCCAGTCGGGATTGGATGCCTTGCGCGAGGAGGCGGACCGGATTATCTTGGATTTGTGGAATCAGGTGGAAACGTATTACGCCGACCTCCCTGCCGAAATACGTTTGAACCGTTGCCGGGCTTACGGCGTAGTATATTATTATCGCAGTGGAGAAAAGCGACCCGAAGATGATTGATACTCACACGCATATTTATCTGGAAGAGTTTGACGAAGACCGCATCGAGGTGGTGCGCCGTGCCCGTGAAGCGGGAGTCGAACGAGTGATATTGCCCAATGTCGATTTCGACACGGTGCAAGCCATGCATGCCACGAACGATTTGTTTCCCGGTTATTGCCGTATGGCGATGGGGCTACACCCCACGTCGGTGGAGGCCGATTATCGGGAGCGACTTGGACAGATGAGAGAGCTGCTTTTCTCCGGGGAGTATTGTGCCGTGGGCGAGATAGGGCTCGATTTGTATTGGGACAAGACCTATGCCGAGGAGCAGAAAGAGGCTTTTGTGATGCAGACGGGGTGGGCGGCAGAGTCGGGTTTGCCGGTGATTATTCATTGCCGGGAGGCATTCGACGAAATATTGGCTCTGTTGCAGTCGGGCAGAGTGCCGGCATTCCGAGGGGTGTTTCACAGTTTCACGGGGTCGGCCGAACAGGTGCGTCTGCTGAGGGGAACCGGTGACTATTATTTCGGGATAAACGGCATCGTTACTTTCAAGAACGCTCATCTCGAAGATATGGTACGAGAAGTAGGCATCGGGCGTATATTGCTCGAAACCGATGCCCCGTATTTGGCTCCTGTGCCTTATCGAGGCAAGCGGAACGAACCTTCGTATTTGCCTTATATGGCGAAGCGAATAGCCGAAATTCTGGATATTACGACTGCCGAGGTGGAGGAGGCTACCACGGCCAATGCTGTGCGATTGTTCGGAGAAGGGTGATTCCCGGATAATGGGAAGAGTCGGCTTTCATGCTATGCATAGGGGGAATGTGTTTCATGGGGCTTTCCTCGAAAATAATTCCCGAATTTTGTTTGAAGGGAATTAAAACGGTCGTTTGGAGCCGAGGCATGAAAAAAAGGCGTGAAATATTTGGGGAAATGTAAAAAAAAGCATAAATTTACGGAGAGACACAAAATCACGATACTATGAAAAGACCCCTCCGCTTTTCAATGAGTTTGTCTATACTCTTTTTGTCGCCCATGTCGGCGATAGTGTCGGCTGCCGTCGATATTCCTTTGAGTTTGTCGTCTGAAAAGAATTATATCGTGGAGGTCGTTCTTCCCGGCGGTAGTACGTCGGCGAATATAGAGGACGGCCGGATAACTGCCGAAGGGGCTTCGCAGGCGCTTGCGACCGTGGTCTATTATGACGGGCTGGGTCGTCCCGAACAGACTGCCCGAGTGGGTTTCACGGCAACGGGCGCCGACCTGCTGTCCACAGTCAGTTACGACGAGGCCGGGAGAGAATATCGTCAAGGGCTTCCCACGCCCGTATCGGGGAACAACGGCTGTTATGTGAATCCTTCTACATACGGGCAGACGGCTCAAAGTTATTATGGAGACACATATCTCTATCGGGAGACTTTGTACGAAAACTCACCGTTGAGCCGGACAGTCGGTGTGAAAAATCCCGGAGCTGTTTGGAACGCTCACCCGAAGACTGCTGCATATCGGTGCAATACGGCAGGAGAGGTCGTTCTTTTCCGAATTTCGTCCGATGGGGTACAACGAGTGGGGCGGTATACCCCGGGTGCTCTTTATGTTACTCGCGAAACCGACGAGGACGGAATTTGGCAAGAGAGTTTCACCGATAAATCGGGTCGAGTGGTTATGACCCGTCAGGGAAACGGTTATGACACTTACTACATTTATGACGACCACGGCAGGCTGTGCTACGTACTGCCCCCGATGGCTGTGGACGGAATGTATAATACCGGCAATTATCCCGACAGCCACACTCTTTTGCAACAGTATGCCTATCTCTATAAATACGACGACCGGGGGAACTGCATAGGGAAGCGTTTGCCCGGTTGTAAATCGATACAGATGATTTACGATAGGGCTAATCGGTTGGTCATGAGTCAGGACGGCAATCAACAGAGCGAAAGTCTCTGGACCATAACCAAATATGATGCCCTCTCCCGAGTGCTGTATACTTATGAGGCGAATCCGCTTCGCAGCCCCGGAGACTTGCGCCAGTATTGTAAAGAAAAATTGTTTGTCGAGGAACGTGCCGATAGTTATACTGCGTGGCCGGGTATGGGTTATACCCTCAGGATTCTGCTGCCTGCCGCCAATGATTACCGGTTGCTCACGGTCAATTATTACGACGACTATTCTTTTTTGTACATCGAGGGGACGGCAGCCTCGCAGCTTGCCTATCGGAGTAAGGAGGGATATGGTGCGGCTTATTCCTCGGCCAAAGGTTTGCTGACCGGGACGCAAGTGTTCGACTTGACGGACAGGAGCAAATACGCGATTACCGTTTATTATTACGATGAATATGGCAATCCCGTGCAGACACGCACTCGGCATGTATCGGGCGATTATGAAATGACTTATGCTCAATGCGACCTTTCGGGAAATATTCTTGAATCATACACGGAACATTTAGATTCCCGGGGGCGTTTATCGGTATCGGAGTCCGTAGAAAATACTTATGACCGCTCGGGACGCCTCACCCGCACCGATTATACGGTTAACGACTCTTTGTCTACCGATTGGAGATATGAATACGACGAGTTGGGACGGATATCCGGCAAAAGTATCGACGGAGGACTGACGCATGCTAAATATCGGTACAATTTGCAGGGTTGGATCACTCGGATAGAAGATGTCGATTTCGTGCAGAATTTGTATTACGAAAGCCTTATGGGAAACTATGGGAAAGTTCGTTACAACGGAAATATATCGGCGATGAATTGGACATATCGCACCGATACCGACACGATTGTGAACGGCTATCGCTTCACTTATGATGCCCACGACCGGCTGGCTTCGGCCTATTCGGTGACGGGCAGTGATTTTTCCAGCGGCCGTTATCATGTCGAATATGAGTATGACAAGCATGGTAATATGGTAAATTTGTATCGCGATGGGGGAAGGGGCGGAATGATAGACGAGATGAATTGGTCTTATGAAGGGAATAGGGTAGTAGAGATTACCGATATGGTGGGAGAACAGGGGCGATACGACATGAAAGAATATCGGGACTATAATCATAACGGACTCGATTATTTTTACGACTCCAACGGAAATATGACGGCCGACCTCGACCGGGATATTGTCGCCATACGATACAATTTGCTGAACCTGCCCGATACCGTGCAGTTCCGCAACGGGTCGGCTATCGTGAATTATTACACCGCCGACGGCAAGAGAACCGGCAGTAAATACCTCACACCACTGACAACAGTCGTTATCCCCGTGGGTCAGACCTTCGGCAGTACATCGGGGACTGCGGCCATGAGCAGTCATGTTACGACACGTCGGGGTTCTTTGGAATATGCGGGAGCCGATTTCGAGAGCGATACCCTGATACGAATTCATAACGGCGACGGCTATTTGGATTGTTCGGAACAAGATTTCCGGTACTTCGTGCGGGATTATCAAGGGAATATCCGCACCGTCTACGGCAGTGCGGTAGCAAAACTAATACCAGTGGAACCTCCTTTTTCCTTGACGAACCGGGGGGCGATAGGCGGAGATAAACCACCTATTCGCCCAAAACCCATAGAGCATACCGTCACCTACCAACGTATGCAATACTATCCTTTCGGTCTTCCTTATGAAGCCCATTACCAGCCCGAAGAACAGCCGTATAAATACGGAGGAAAGGAGTTTATAGAGCTGCACGGCTATGACAGTTACGACTTCGATGCTCGTATGTATTATCCGGCTCTCTGCCGATTCACCACTATGGATCCTCTTTGTGAAAAATATTACTCCATCTCACCTTATGCTTACTGTAATAACAATCCGGTAAAATATGTAGACCCGGACGGGGAATCGTGGCGATTGACTTATGACAGAATAGAAGGAGAGGTGATTTTTACAGGATATGAGTGGGTAGATGAAGATAAATCTTATGATGTAGACGGTAATTTATTGCAGGGTTTGTATGCGCAGGCCATATTTTTTTCAGATAACAAAACTTTTGACAAGGATAACGGCTATAATATAGGATCTTCTACTGCCACGGTTTATTTGGCAGACGGAACGACCGAGACATATGCGGCCTGTACGAATCCTTCGGGAAGCGACTATGCTACGGTTCCCGAAGGTACTTATCATGCGAAAGTAGGCAAGCATAAGGGGGCTTATACGGCTTTGCGAATGGAGGATACCGACGGTAGCGGGAGAATAGAATTAGGATACGAAAATCCGGCATATACCGATGGCCGGACATACGCAGTGGGTATTAATATACACAAGCCTGGAATAAATAATCTTACAGGAATGATTACTAAAAAAAGACCTATATCGGCAGGATGCCTGTTGGTCGACATAAATAGCTGGGACCGTTTTATAGGGCATTTTGAAGCAGAAGACCAAAAGAACAATACGGTAAGCGTCACGGTTTCGAGATCTCTATCGGAACCCGTGAACGTAAACCGGTTGCCGGCTTTTAATTTTATTCTGAATGGAACGAGAGAATCATTTTTTAGTCGTATTAAAAATAGGAAATTATGAAAAAGAGCGTGCTATTGCTGTTTTTTGCCGGTTGTGTGGCGACAGGCATTTTTGGAATCGGCCGTAAGATTCCGATGAATCGGGTGAATGATTTGGGGCAGAGGGAAGGCTATTGGAGAGATTCTGTCGGAGGAGGATTCGTATATGATCTATATTATAAAGGTGGTAAAAAAGATGGATTATACAAGCGTTTTTATCGTAATAAATTATTTCTGTTTGGGGAATACACAGCGGATAATATATCTGGCACATGGTATATGTTTGGAGATGAAGGAGAATTACGTTGTACCATTGATTCGATAGAACTCAATAAGGACAGTATATATACGGGGTATTGCCGAATTTTCTGTAAATATAAATGTCATAGTATTGATTATTATCCAAGTGGAGCCGTTAAGAGCGAAGGATATATGGTGTGTGACGAAGAGTTTGAGATTGAGATTTGGGAAATCGGGGAGTGGAAATATTACGACGAGTCCGGGAATTTGATAAAGACAAAAGACTACGGCGACCGACGAACTCCATAGGAGGAAGAGATCAATCTGTTAATGGACAATGGATTGAAGAAAATAAAACTTTAATGGAAATGATTATCAATTCTAAAAAGGAAACTATTAAAAATATGCAAGAGTGATGAAAACAATGGTCTATATATTTTTCTCGTTTTTCATGTTTTGTGCTATGAATTTAAATGCACAGAGTCCAATAGAGATTGATACCGTATCGTTGAGATATGTCAATGGATTCACCAATCAGCATGAGATTGTAGATGAGTATCGAATGACAAATCATTCAAACGAAGAGTATATAACTTGGGTGTCATTGGAGCCGACAAATGATAAATCGAACATTGAATTGGTACACGATTTCTTTAAAAAGATAAAGGGCGATTTCAGTTACATTCAAGCGATGTATGAAGAATTACTTGACAATCGGCCATCTATCACTGGATATTCGTTTATTAAAAAAATTGCACCCGGTGAGACATTTACCTATTTCATTGTCAAAACAGATCCGGAATCAAATTTTTATTCCGAAAGGATTGTCCTTATGAAGGGGAGTGAAGTCGAACAATATTTAAGGCTGCAGATTGAAGAAAAATATTTTTTCAAACCATCGAGTATTGTTTTAACTGGAAAATAACCTCCCTATCCAAGAGATTAGCCCACATACCTATGAAGAGCATTCGTTTTTATTTGGTCGTTTGGCTTTTAATACTAATGTGTTGCAATAACATAGGCTCTAAAAAGGCAGGCAATAGCGGTAACATTGTGCCGACATAACTGATACGATACGACAAGAACAATTAGATAACGGTGGAATGGAAACAGTCAAATAAGAACTGTCTTTTGAGGGAAAGAAAATATTTGGTTTTGATGTAATTAGAATGGATTTTATATAAATGATTATTAATATCTTATGTTAAGAACTCACGAAAACCGATATGCCGAGCAGCTCGACATGGTGTATAAGGGGAACCGGCTGACAAAGGTCTCGAAAAACGGTGACCCAAATCTCGAGTATGATTTTCAAGGATATCCCGATAAAGCCGATGCGTCGACCGAGATGACATACGACCCCAATGGAAACATGACCGCCGACCTCGACCGGGGAATCGTGGCCATACGATACAATTTGCTGAACCTACCCGACACCGTGCAGTTCGAAAACGGCAACCGTATCGTCTATTTTTATTATGCCGGAGGGGAAAGAGCCGGGGCGGTCACGACCACATATTCCACCCCCATATCCGTGCCCCTCGACAGCGTTTATCTCGGTGAAGACCCGCATTTCGACATGTGGGAACACCGGCATGGAAATCTTTTTTACAAGATGGGCTCCCCGTCGCGGCTGCTGTTCGACGACGGTTTTTTCGAGTTGGCCGAGCGACATGGGGGATTGATCTCTCAGATACCCTATGTCTTTGTCCGGGATCATATCGGCAGTGTGCGATTGGTCTGCAACGTCAATACCGGGGAGGTCGTGCAGAGTCTCGAGTACCTCCCTTCGGGGGTTATTTTCCGCAGCCGGAATTTCGACCGGCAGCCCTACCGGTTTACCGGGAAGGAGCTGCTATCCGCTCACGGGCTCGACTGGTACGATTCCGGAGCTCGCATGCAGGAGTTCCATATCCCGCGCTTCACCACGATGGATCCGCTCTGCGAGAAATATTACTCCATCTCGCCCTATGCCTATTGTAATAATAATCCGGTGAATTATGTAGACCCGGACGGGAGAGAAGTACAAGTAGCCAAAGAGTATCAAGAGCAATTTAGAAATGACTTGCAAAATGTTTTTGGCGATAGAATAAATATGCTTTCTTTCAACGATAATGGGACATTACAACTTGACGGGAAAACAAAAGATTTTACCAAAGAAATGACAAAAGACCAAAAGGAAGCCTTCAAAGGATTAAATAAAGCAATGAATGACAAACAAGTTACGTCTGTGGTTTATGCTGATAATTACAATATAACAGTTAACGGTGAAGTAAAATCTGTCGATATAGTGAAAGAATACGGAGGAGGTTTGTATTCCAAAACAGATAATTTGATTATCATTGCTCCAAGTGTGAGAAGTGTGGATGTTACGTTAGACCAAATTCAAATTACCGCAGATGGGTTAGGCTTTCCAAGCCAAAATGTCCAACAAAATACTACTTCTACGTTGTTTCACGAAATAGGAGAACGGAACACTACCAATATTAATTTTAGAGGAGTTGTCATTGATTTTGAAAACTATGTAAGGAGAACAATCGGACTTCCTGTTCGTCCATATGATTTAAATCATAGTAAGACAATAAAAACTAATTATACAAAATGAATATGAAAGTATATATTTATTTGATATTGATTTGTTTAAATGTTTTTTGTAGACTAAATGCTCAAACAAGAATTGCAGGAAATGAGCAATACAATTCCTACGAGCTATGTATTTATGTTGATAACTTGTCTCAAAAATCGATTCCTGATATTTTTGTTAGCACGTACTACGATAAACTTAAAACGTCAGATTTTAAAATTTCGCAAGTAATTGATTCCATTCACAAAAGAAGAGAAGTACATGTCCGTACTAAAAAGGCGAAAGACGGTTTTCTCTTTGTGAATAAATATATTATGGATCATGTTACAAATTTAAATTGTGAATTGGGCAAAATGAAAGTGTTATATATATATAATAATAAGGAAGTAAAAACAAAGGAAGATGTAATGAGTGTTCTCCGATTAAGAAAAAAAAGTATTCAGATTTCAGAGATTACACAAGATGAGCAATCGGGGCTAATCACCGTATATGTTATTGATCAATAACATATACGGTGATATCAGGATACTCAAAAACAATAAATAAACTCATTTTTTAATAATTTCCGAAATCTCGAACAAGAAAAGTTGAACAAAGGAATATAGACGGTATTCTTAAAGAGGCTATAAAAGCATACGATAAATGGATACAAAACCCTAAAAACAAAGGAAAGGAATTTAAATATGAAATCAACACAAACCTCCCCAAGAATTAGATTTTTTTAAAGTCATTTGTTCAAACTTTTTTTAATTGATTTGATCTTGTTTCTGTTATTCAGATACTATCAACCAATGTGTGAACCCTGTTTAGATAATATAGACTGTCCCCCTTGTTTATCAAAAGAACAGTATTTTATAATATATTTTGGAATAGCAATAAATACGATTTTCGCAATTTTCTGGTTATTCAAAAGAATAAAAAGAAAAACTATCGAATGAGAGTTTTTCTGTCGGCACAATCTTTCTATTGGTATTCTATTTTTATTGTTTTTTGTTTTACGAAAAGTGGTAAATCGCAAATATGAAATCGCATTATTGTTGTTAGTTCAGTTTTGTATTTCGGTATTATTGTCACTTATTATTGAAAGTTCAAACGATATGAATTCCACATTCGGACGATTGCCTTATTTTGTAATAAAGGACAACAACGGACGTTTTGGTAAATTTCGTTCATTTATGACCAAAAACTATATCTATTGATTTAAATATGGGCATACAATATTAGAAAACTATCTGAACAGTAAAATTAGACACCCCTTACAATTAAAAAATCAGATGAAAACCAGTTTCAAAGCAAGAAGATGATTATAGGAAAAGAGAAATGTCGTGTTATTACAGGCCTAAAAAGGAAAACTGCGAAAGCGAATAATAGAGGAACAAGGATCGATCACCGAGGGCGAAGCGTCTTTGCGGAAGCCTGATATTAAAGGATAACATGTAGAAGTGTATAATCACAATTTAGTATAATTGAATATGAAAAATATTAGGATTATAATTGTGCTAGTCGTATTCCCATTTTTCTGTATAATCGGCCAAAATCAACAAAGTTTGCCGGAGGATAGACCCATTATTCCTCCATCTCCGAGGGCTGCCGCATTTCATATTTATGGAGATTATCCGGTTAATTATAATACAGGAATTGCTGATATATCCATACCATTGTATACTGTAAAGATGGAGGGAATAGAGGTGCCGATAACATTGCGATACCATCATGCAGGTGTGAAATTTTATGAAACTCAGTTGTCGAATGTCGCTACGGGGTGGATTATAGATGTGGGAGGATTGGTGTCACGAACAATTATGGGGAAACCAGACAAGCGGGTTCCTATGTTTAATGTAGATTCTTTGGAGGCGGGCTATCTTACAGAAACAGATGAAGAGGATTTCAAAATATTACAACGATTGGCTTGCGGGCAGTTGGTGAATACGGTACTTGACTCGGAATATGATATTTTTTCCTATCGGTTTAATGATAACGTCGGGAAATTTGTTGTGGGCAGATTTGACGAAGTAATTAAATTTCCGCATAATTCGTTAAAAATAGAACCCGAGTGGGCCGGTCATCTTATTCAAAAGATCGATATTTATGACGATAAAGGAGTTCAATATAGATTTGGTAAATCCTTAGACGGGCAATCGAAGGCTGTGGAATATACGGGTAGCAATTTCGAGTCGAGTTGGCTTTTGACCGGAATAAAGCCGAGCCACGGAAAAGATAGTATTGTTTTTAAATACAGAGATGCATCGCGAAATGGGAGTTTTACGTATAAAATTTGGGTTCCCAATCATTTTGTGGAAATAAAAGATGGTCGTCAGGGAGATGAGATTATAGAAGATGTGCAGGGAACGCATACTTATTTTGGAGATAGTTATGCTGGGTCTAGTATAGAATGTTTGGTATATAACGGATATAGAGAGTTATTGTATAATATAAAAACAATATCGGAGATTATTTTTCCATTGGGGAAAATTGTATTTAATTCGATAGATGGAGGAGAGCGAGTTTCGAGTATAGATATTTTCGATAATAGAAACGAGTTATTAAGAAGTGTTCGTTTCAACACAACCGCTTTTGACGAATCGGGGCGGTGGAATGCATTAAATTCTGTTGAGTTTTTAGATTCTCGACGAGTGTGCGATTCTCGATATTTGTTTGAATATAATGATGTACGATTTCCCCAAGTGGAACATACCAATGCATTGGATTATTGGGGATATTATAATGGTTGTAACGACAATACGTCTTTGGTTCCTAATTTTTATTTGACATTTAAACGGAACCAAGTAAAAAATGGAGCATGGGGTGTGTTGGAAAAAGGTCTGTTATATAATTATGCCATCGGGTCCTGCGATAGAACTCCTTCTGAATATTTTGCCCAAGCATACATTTTAGAAAAAATAGTTTATCCTACCGGTGGATTTTCGGAATTTGAATATCAGTTGAATCGTTATGGGGAAGATAAACCGGGAGGAGGATTACGGATTCATCGAATTATCAATGATGATGGAAAAGGAAATAAAACTAGCAGAAGTTATGAATACTCTCCGGGTGTATTGGAATTGATGCCCGATAGTGCAGAAAATTATATTCATGAGGCAGATGGCATTCTTTTTCAAATGAGGACAGAAAATCAAGGGTTTATTCGCTATCACGAATTTTCATTTAGAAAGAGATTCTATTCATCTGATATGAACGGAGCTTTAACTTTGGGAACAGGAAACCAAATCAGATATCCCGAAGTTATAGAATATATCGGTACGAACGAACAAAATATCGGTAGGAATGTATATCGATTTGAAGAACACCGAAACTTGTATACTAGGTCTCGGCCTAATAATGATTTGACTTTTCCCCGGTTGCATACATGGAGAAGATGGAAATCGGGGAATTTGATAGAGACGTTGGTTCAAAGACGGGACGAAATAGGAAATTGGGTGTCAGAAAGGATAATAAGAAATGAATATGAATTATTAAGTCGCACCAAATTGAGAAATTTAAGCGTAACAAAAACAACGTTTTATCCACCGTCTTTTGTCCGTATAGGTTCTTTAAGTACAACCGATTTAGACGATTTAATTCTGACTCCTGATTTATTCGAGCGTTTGGATCTTATTTATGGACGTTTTGAACATTCGAGGAGTTTTCCGTTTTTCCTTCAAGATCGATATTTGATAGATACCTCTACTCCCGTTTTATCGGAAACGATAGACTCGTTGTGGACAGATAACGGTAATTTTGTAAAGAATGAAAGTTATGCATATGATTCTATTTATTTAAAGCCGATTAGTATTGTTCAAACGACCAGTGATGGTGAAATGTTGGAGATAAAGAATGAATATGCCTTTTCCGATGCTTATAAAAATGAAGACCCATATAAGGGAATGATAAAAAATAACATAGTCTCTCCTATCATAGAACGGCAGGAATACAAGAAAAAATTCGAGAATGTATTGTTGTCCACTCAAAAGTTAAGTTATAAGCAATTTTATCCGAAAGTGTTTAAGCCGAGTGAGTTTATGATATCGTTTGAGAGCAATCCATTTTATTTGAAGTCGAAATACAGTAGATACGATTCTCATGGAAATCCATTGTGTATAACGAGCGATGATTTAACTACCATTTATTTGTGGGGATATAGTTATCAATACCCGGTGGCGGAAATTAGGAATGCCTCTTGGGAGCAAGTAGAGAGCATCATAGGGGATGCCGAGGCTTTCGCTGCGGCTGAAATTCCAGACGGAATGTTACTGGCCCGATTGCGTACGGAACTGCCGTCGGCACAAGTAACCGTTTATACGTATGAGCCGCTGGTGGGAATTACCTCTTCGACCGATCCTCGGGGGCATACGACTTATTATGAGTATGATGATGTGGGGCGATTGGTGCGTGTGAAAGAGGGGGAGAAGACTACGACATTGTATAAGTATCATTATCGGAATGAATAGAGCGATGAAACGGATAAAGAGAAATGTTATGAATATACGTGTTTTATTATTTACAGCTGGTATTGCAGCTGTACAAGTTTTGTCGGCAATAGAATTGACTGCCGACAGCAACCGGCTGGAAGCTGGGGAGGCATTCGTCAAAATGCTGGTCGAGTACCAAGAACCGGGCAGAGCCGGAACGAAATGCCGGTGGGACTTCCGAGGAATGCAAATCCTTTCGGAGGAACTTCCCGTGGAATATTTTATTCCGGACAGTTCCCATATGGATATTCTTTGTGGTCGCGAGGGGCGTAACCGTTATTATTACCGACAAGGAAGTGATAGCCTGTGGTGTGTGGGACATGAGAATGCGACTTTCTATATCGATTATGCTCGTCCCGAACTTTTGTTGCGTTATCCTTTCGCTTATGGCGATTCTCTGACGAGTCGTTTCGAAGGAGCAGGACGGTATGGTCAGCGTATTCCTCTTTTCGTCGGGGGAACGACGACTGTCACAGCCGATGCCGAAGGTGAATTGAGGTTACCGGGAGAGACTTTCGGAAACGCCCTGCGGGTACATACCGCCCGCCGATATGTGAGGATATGTGAAGACAGCTTGTCGGTGAGTGTGGATACGTATGCTTGGTATGTGCCGCAGAATCGTTATCCGGTGTTCGAGAGCGAGACTTCCACGCTGCATGGTACACAGGCCGATACGATACTCTCGGCTGTATCGTTTTACTATCCGCCCGATTATCTGAGTGGGGAGAGTGACCGTAGTGCCGACGATGAATCGATTGAGGAGGAGATCCTACCGATCGAGAGTGTTTTTACCGAGGCGGAGTATCTGCCCAATCCGGTGGAAAGTGACTTGACGATAAAATATAAACTTACTCGTTCGGCTTCGGTGTGGTTCACTTTGCACAGTAGCGCGGGAATTTGTCTGAGACGGACACCGAGTCGTGAGGAAGATGAGGGAGAGTATTCTGTGCTGGTTCCTATGTCGGGGTTAATGCCGGGGGTGTACACATTGTATGTTCATGTGGACGATAAGGTACTTTCTGTAAATATTATCAAGGGGTAATTCGGGCGGCTGTCGTAAAAATGAGATACTATTTTTGTAAAAACTTTCGTCGAACCCGAAAAATGTATTATATTTGCCACCGTTTTTACGGGATCGACCCGAGGGAGTGATGCTCGAGTGGTTGAAGAGGCACGCCTGGAAAGCGTGTATACGTCAAAAGCGTATCGGGGGTTCGAATCCCCCTTACTCCGCAAAAAAGCCGTTGCAAGTTTTTTGCAACGGCTTTTTTGTAAGAGGAACTGGTTTGTTGCGGTGGTAGAAAATGGATCAGTCGATAATTAGTGGGGCTTCTTCTTTTATATACTCTCCCCTTTGTTTCTTCGGTAGTTTTCTTATATTGCTTCGCAACACGGGGAAGAAAGATTAAAGGTATTCAATATCGCTTCTTGAAATCAATTAACTAATATCTTAACCCCTCCGTCACTTCGTGCCACCTCCCCTATATTTTGCATAGCAAAACACCCCGTAAGGCTACGGGACACGGTAGAGGAGGAGGGGAAATACTTTTAACGAATATCTTAACTCTTCAATATATATCTTTTGGGGCGGTGGGAGCTTGAACATCTATTAAACTAAAACGGGCAGGGAGCTGTTCTTTTTGGATAGATGGGGATTTTAATGTCCCGGTTTGTATGGAATGGAAGATATTTGTGTATATTTGATTTTTCGAATATAGGATATGACTCGATGTGAGAAATAGGAATATCGGTTTTGTCTTGTTTCTATTTTTCCCTTGTCGGGTTTTGAGGTAGGAAATCGAATAAAGAAAATTAAATTTTGAAGATATGAGAACATTATTATTGTCTTTTGCAATCGTGGGGTTATTGTGCGGTTGTTCGTCCAAGTCGAATTACGGTGAAGCTAGGGGAATTGTATGCGATGCTACCATGAATACGGTTACTATTGTTACCGACGACAATGACACGTTGTCGTTCAGTACGGTCGATACCGATAAAAGCGGGGGCGACGGATTGCTGCTGGGCGATACGGCCGAGATTACTTACCGGGGAAGGTATGAAAAGGGAATGGGGGCTTTGAAAATGGTGTCTTATCCGCAAAGAGCGTTACTCGGTGGCGACCGAGACGAGTATGGTTGCATAGGCTCTGCCGGATATGTGTGGAGTGAGGTGTTGCAGGATTGTATACGGGTGTTCGAGAAGGGTATCCGCACGGAGTCGGTTCGAGGGGATAACCGTTCGGTATATATCGTCTTTTCTCCCGATTCGTCCCAAGTGGAATTGTTTTTCTCCGACGGGCAACCGAATGAGATTTTGGAGCGGCGGACGTTGCCTTCGGGCGGTTTTGCTTGGAATGTGGAGGACGACGATACGAAGAATGTGCGTTTCATAAATGGTTTGTGGACGATCGAACAGCGGGGTGAGGTCATATATCGGGAAGATAGTGCAGCTGCCGACTCGTCGTTGGGCGATTGGCAGGAGCGGACTTATGAGGGGGTACTGCCGGCAGCCGATACTCCGGGTATACGTTACACTCTGACGGTGCGTAATCGCGAGTATAGCGGGGACGGGACATTCGTGCTTGCGATGACTTATTTGGAGGCTGAAAACGGGAAGGACGAGACCGTGACTTATACCGGTAGGCGGTTCACTCAACGCGGTTCGGCCGATGACAAGGATGCCGTAGTGTGGCAACTGGTTGCCGACGATGGTACTGTTTTTAATTTCCTTGTGTCAAAAGAGGGTACAAGTCTTACTTTGTTGAACGATAAATTTGAGAAGCCGCAGAGCGGATTGAATTATACGCTTCGGTTGGTGCAGTGATGAATCGGGCTTCATGCCCGATAAAGACGGAATCCCTTTTTCCCGTTTTTATTCAACCCCTCTCCTCAGAAACAACAGTTTCTGAGGTGTCTCCCCTATATTGCTCCGCAACACAGGGGAGAAGTGTTAATGCCTTTATGACGAATGTATTAAACTCTACTAACGATCCTATGACAGCATTTTCTCCTTCTTTCCTCAGGAACTGAACCGTAGTGCTTTCGGTGTCTTACCCTATTGTTTACATAAAGACTCCCGTAATGCTACGGGGCATGGCTGGGGAGAAGTGTAAAATCTATCTTTCTACCCCAAATGGAGAATGCCCCTTAATTCCTTCACCTATACCCTGCGGTATTGTAGAGCTTTCATACACTCCTCCCCTGTGTTTTGCAACGCAAAATATAGGGGAGGTGGTACGTAGTGC
>ENA-ORPH01000513-ORPH01000513.1-human-gut-metagenome-genome-assembly--contig:-NODE-513-length-43208-cov-5.570482_pt1 | contig 43208 bp, 35 predicted proteins | sample MGYA00242142_ERZ509074 | MGnify/ENA primary metagenome ERZ509074 (study PRJEB26280, sample SAMEA2338724) | human gut metagenome | biome: human gut; feature: human-associated habitat; material: faeces...
CCGCCGCAATCGACCACTCTGCCACCTCTCCAAAACTTCCTTTTCAGAAATGCTTCTCTCTTAAAGCGGTGCAAAGGTACAAATCATTTTTAATTCTGCAAACATACTTCTTATTTTTTCACGAAATAATTGTACTTTTGCATCCATGATATACCCACAGAACTTTGAACAGAAGATAGGCTTCGACCAGATACGCCAACTGCTGAAAGAAAAATGTCTCAGTACGCTTGGCGAAGAGCGAGTGACAGATATGGTGTTCTCCGACCGCTTTAATGAAGTAGAAGAACGACTGGATCAGGTTACAGAATTCGTACGTATACTTCAAGAAGAAGATAATTTTCCGGCACAATATTTTTTTGATGTACGTCCGTCCCTGAAACGAATACGGGTGGAAGGCATGTACTTGGATGAACAGGAACTTTTCGACCTGCGCCGTTCCCTGGAAACGATACGCGATATTGTATGTTTCCTGCAAAAAAGCGAGGATGAAGAGGAAAGCACATCCCCCTACCCTTGTCTGAAACGACTGGCGGGAGATATAACGGTATTTCCCCAACTTATCGGAAAAATAAACGGTATTCTTTCACCTTACGGAAAAATAAAAGATAACGCATCGGCAGAACTGGCACGCATCCGCCGCGAACTGGCAAGTACGATGGGAAGCATCTCACGTTCACTGAACAGCATCTTACGCAATGCCCAGTCGGAAGGTGTCGTAGATAAAGACGTAGCCCCCACAATGCGCGACGGACGACTGGTGATTCCGGTAGTACCCGCCTTGAAGCGAAAAATAAAAGGTATCGTACACGATGAATCCGCCAGTGGTAAAACCGTGTTCATCGAACCCGCCGAAGTAGTGGAAGCCAACAACCGCATCCGCGAACTCGAGGGTGACGAACGACGGGAGATTATCCGCATCCTTATGGAGTTTTCCAACCTGTTGCGTCCGTCCATCCCCGATGTGTTGCTATCGTACGAATTTCTCGCCGAAATCGACTTTATCCGTGCCAAAGCATTATTCTCCGAACAAATCACCGGGTTGAAACCGGCTTTCGAGAATAAGCAGGTGTTAGACTGGACAATGGCAGTACACCCGCTGTTGCAACTCTCCCTTGCCAAACATGGAAAGAAAGTAGTACCGCTGGATATAGAGTTGAACGAAAAACAACGTATCCTCATCATCTCCGGCCCGAATGCCGGTGGAAAGTCAGTCTGCCTGAAAACCGTAGGACTGCTTCAATACATGTTGCAATGCGGCCTGCTCATCCCGATGCATGAACGCAGTCACGCCGGTATATTCAGCAATATATTCATTGACATCGGTGACGAGCAGTCTATCGAAGACGACCTGAGCACCTACTCTTCGCATCTTACGAACATGAAGATAATGATGAAGAGCTGTAACGAACGCAGCCTTATCCTTATCGATGAGTTTGGCGGCGGTACGGAACCCCAGATTGGCGGAGCGATAGCCGAGGCCGTTCTGAAACGTTTCAACCAAAAGCAGACATTCGGCGTTATCACCACGCACTACCAGAATCTGAAGCATTTTGCCGAAGACCACGAAGGGGTGGTGAATGGCGCCATGCTATACGACCGCCATTTGATGCAGGCTTTATTCCAACTTCAGATAGGCAATCCGGGCAGTTCGTTCGCCGTAGAGATAGCCCGTAAAATCGGATTGCCGGAAGATGTAATTGCCGATGCCTCGGAAATTGTAGGCAGCGAGTACATCAATGCCGACAAGTATCTGCAAGATATCGTACGTGACAAACGATACTGGGAAGGCAAGCGCCAGACCATCCGGCAACGCGAAAAGCATATGGAAGAAACCATCGCCCGCTATCAGGCGGAGATAGAGGAATTGCAGAAATCACGCAAGGAGATTCTACGAAAAGCCAAAGAAGAAGCGGAACAACTGATGCAGGAAGCCAACGCCCGCATTGAAAATACCATCCGTACCATTAAAGAGGTGCAAGCCGAAAAGGAAAAGACACGTCAGGTACGTCAGGAATTAAGTGACTTCCGCGAATCGATGGAAGCTCTTGCCGCCAAAGAACAGGAAGAAAAGATTGCCCGTAAAATAGAAAAACTGAAAGAAAAACAGAACCGGAAGAAAGAGAAGAAAGCCAATAGAGGTCAGGAAAACGCACTGTCCGCACAAGCATTGGCAGAACAACAGGCGCGGAAAGAGGCCGAACGCCTCGCAGCAATCGTACCCGGAAGCAATGTCAAGATAAAAGGGCAAACTTCGGTAGGCGAAGTGCTGGAGATAAACGGCAAGAACGCCGTCGTTGCATTCGGCAGCATCAAAACCACCGTCAAGCTGGACAGACTGGAACGGACAAACGCGCAGCCCAAGCAAGCGGATGTTTCTACCAAAAGTACTTACATCAGTTCGCAAACCCAAGACAGCATGTACGAAAAGAAGTTGAACTTCAAACAAGACATAGATGTACGCGGCATGCGTGGAGATGAGGCCTTGCAGGCAGTGACCTATTTTATAGACGATGCCATATTGGTAGGAATGTCCCGCGTACGGATTCTTCATGGAACAGGTACGGGCATTCTGCGTACTCTTATCCGTCAGTATCTGCAAACCGTACCCGGCGTAAGCCATTTCGCCGACGAACACATCCAGTTCGGCGGGGCGGGAATTACGGTGGTAGACTTGAGTTAATTGAGAATTGTGAAATAGAAATTGAGAAATAGAAATTAAATAAATACTAATTACCCGATAACTAATTGCCAACATGAAATCAATCAAAGAACTCTATCGCATCGGTACAGGCCCTTCAAGCAGCCATACAATGGGCCCCCGCAAAGCCGCCGAAATATTTCTGGAAAGACATCCGGAAGCAACGGCATTCAAAGTAACGCTATACGGCAGTCTGGCGGCAACAGGCAAAGGCCACATGACCAATATCGCCATTACCGAAGTGCTGCAACCGGTAGCGCCGGTAGAGATTATTTGGGAACCTAAGATTTTCCTTCCTTTCCACCCGAACGGAATGAAGTTCGTTTCGGTAGACAAAGAGGGAAAAGAAACCGACCAATGGGTAGTGTTCAGCATCGGCGGCGGCGCTTTGGCGGAAGAGAGCGACGGAGCGTCCTCGGTTAACACCCCCGATGTGTACTCCATGAACAGCATGACGGAAATTCTGCAATGGTGCGAACGCACAGGGAAAAGTTATTGGGAATATGTCAAGGAATGTGAAGACAGCGATATATGGGACTATCTGCAAGAAGTGTGGAAAACCATGCAGAATGCCGTAAAACGGGGTTTGGAACAGGAAGGAGTACTCCCCGGCCCGCTGAACTTACGACGCAAAGCCTCAACCTATTACATACGTGCCAGCGGATATAAACAGTCTCTGCAATCACGCGGACTGGTATTCGCCTACGCATTGGCAGTGAGTGAGGAAAACGCTTCGGGCGGTGTGATTGTTACTGCTCCCACATGCGGTTCGTGCGGCGTGATGCCTGCCGTGCTTTATCATCTGGCCAAGAGCCGTGAGTTTAGCGACACACGTATCCTACGCGCCCTTGCCACAGCCGGATTGGTAGGAAATATAGTAAAGACCAACGCTTCCATTTCGGGTGCGGAAGTAGGATGTCAGGGAGAAGTCGGCGTAGCCTGCGCAATGGCCTCGGCAGCAGCCAATCAGTTGTTTGGCGGTAGCCCCGCACAAATAGAATATGCCGCAGAAATGGGCTTGGAGCATCACCTGGGAATGACCTGCGACCCCGTATGCGGATTGGTGCAAATTCCGTGTATAGAGCGCAATGCCTATGCCGCCGCACGCGCTTTGGATGCCAATCTCTACTCCTCTTTCACCGACGGTATGCACCGCGTATCTTTCGACAAGGTAGTAGAGGTTATGAAAGAAACCGGAAATGACTTGCCGTCACTTTACAAGGAAACAAGCGAGGGCGGTCTGGCTAAAGATTATAAACCGATGTAAATAAAAAAGTGGCTCACTCCGCCACTTTTTTATCTATCGGCCAGTGCGTATCGTCTTTATCACCACTGACATCACGCTGTTGCAATAAAGCGCCGTCCTCAGCATAGAATAACTGATATTCCAGATTACCTTTTTCTACCTCGATAACGTATTGAACGGGCTGTACGGGGTATTCGAGCATATCGATGTCTTCCCGCTTCCAGTTAGCATATTCCCCACCCTCAAAAGCAGTCTGTACCGTAGGGGGCAAACTCCCCCAAAGGATATCAACCTCGGTCAATCGCCAAACGGCCTGAGTATCATACCACACATCCATTTCTTTACCGTCCATCCAGCAGTCGGCCACGAAATAATCGCCTTTCCGCTCCCACTCAATATCGGTAGCAGCGGGATATTTATTCTTTAAAGCTTTAGAAACCGCATCCGGAACGGTTATGCCATCGTTCTTGTCATCATCGCCGCACGCGCTGAAAGCCGATGCAGCAATGAACATCATCGCCAATAGTTGAAACTTTATTTTCATATTATGCCATCAAAATTAAAGTGATACATTTCATGTTACAATCAATCGTCCATGCTGACAAACTTACCTTTACTATTGAATTTCAAGGAGTAATCATTGGCGAGTTCAACTTCCACCCCGCTCCGTCCGCGTTCAATCTTGGTGATCATCTCCTGCGGAAAGTTTGTTTTTACGTATTCTCGCACAGATACCGGAATCAATGCTTCGGGTACGGCAGCTTTCTTACAGTCGACTTCGGTCCAGTTACCGTTACTGTCAAAATCAATCTCGGTACGGTCGGTCAACAGTACCTCATACTTTTTAGAGCCCAGCATGCCGGTCTCAATCTTAATATGTGAGATTTGCGGCTTGGTGAAATACTGGTTGATAAAGTTACGGGCGGTCAAAGGCAGCTGCTTGGCATCGCGTGTAATGACATCGCCGGCAAATGCAAACTGAACGGCTATAAGAGCCAATACAAGAATAGACAATACTTTCTTCATAATCGTTATTTTTTAATGTTACTAATTCGTTTCGTATCATTCACACTGCAAATAACGACAGAGAAATAGGAAAGATTTGGGAATAACAGGCGTTAACGGTTATTTTTATTTTCTTTAACAAGCAGGAAGCAATGCATCCCGTCCTGCCATTCGTACGTGAGCTTCAAAGCGGAAATCCGAGCGATAGAACGGGCTATGGCAAGCCCTAATCCGGTGGATTCTTTCTTTCCGTCAACGCTGTGATAGAAACGGCGGAACAGCTTTTCACCATCCAAAGGAGTATCGCCCGTATTCTTTATTGTCAATGAAACCGGAGTGGTAAGTATCTGCAACTCTCCCTCCTCTTCATTATGAAGCAACGCGTTCTTCACCAGATTGGAGACCAAAATCTGCGCCAACGAATGATTACAGCGGATAATAAAAGGATGTTCTCCCTGCTTACGCAGCAAGCGTACCTGCTTGTGCTCGTATATATCCATCAAATCAGGCAGAAGATTATCCAGTATCTCGTCTACCGATACATCTTCCGACTCCGTGTACTGTCCGTTCTCTATGCGGGAAAGCAGCAACAAAGACTTATTCAGTTTCACCGCACGCCCCAAAGTGGCGTAGATTTCATCCAGTTCCTTCATCTGTTGTTCTGTCAGACTATCGCTTTCCGCCAGTAATTCCACTTTGCCACGTACAATGGCAAGCGGTGTCTGCAACTCATGCGAAGCGTTTTCTATAAACTGCTTCTGCTCCTCATAGGCTTTATAACTACGGTTTCCCATATCTACCGCCGCCTCACTCAGCTGGCGGAACTCACGTATTTTCGTAGGATTCTCCAACACCGGAACCTCCTTTCCGGGCTGGATGCCATGCAACCAGTCCAGTAGTTTATGCAACGGGCGGAACACTCCTTTCAGCACCAGCTGAATACCGACAGAGGTACAAATCAGGAAAAGCAGGAACAATGCTCCCAGATACCAGAGCATCGCCTCTACCATATCGTCGCGTTCCAAGATGGAAATCATCAGGGTAAGCTCATAAAACTGTCCGTCGGGCATACGAAAAGCCGTGCGCATCACACGTACCGGCTCGTCCTCATCCTCAAGTTCGATATAGACGGTAGAATCATAGAAGACTTCCCGATAATGGCGTCCCTCTTCTTCGGAGATAGGAAGGAATTTATAGAAAGACATCAGAGAGCCTTCCGTTTCAAGAACAGAGGGGTCGTGAAGCGCATGTTCCATTAATATCCCGGCATAATTTTCCAGCGTATCATCCGTTTCGTCAACAACCTCATCGATAATGGCATAATAAAACAATACACCCCATACAGTCATCAGGACAAATAGCAATAAGGAGATTTTGCGATATGTATAATATACCAGTTTCATAACTCGGACAGTTTATAACCAAAGCCATAGACAGCCTTCAGTTCCACGGAAGCGCCGGCCTGCTTCAATTTCTTGCGCAGATTCTTTACTTGCGAGTAAATGAAATCCAAAGAATCGACCTGGTCTATATTATCACCCCATACCGACTCTGCAAGGCTCATTTTATTAATAACCCGATTGGGATTCACCACAAAGTAATACAGTAAATCGAACTCCTTACGGTTCAGTTGCAAAGGCGCACCGTCCACTTCCGCCTGCCGCTTGTCAGGATAGAGCAGCAAATTACCTACGGTGACCGTCACATCACCCTGCGTCTGACGGCGGCGGATCAAAGACTTTATGCGGGCATTCAACTCTGCCAAGTGGAAAGGTTTCGTCAGATAATCATCGGCTCCGAGTTCCAGACCGTCCACCTTATCATCCAGCGAATCTTTGGCGGAGATGATAAGTACACTGTCCGTACGGCGCAAGCGCTTTAACTCACGCAACAAATCCAGACCACTTCCGCCCGGCAGCATAATGTCCAGCAGGATGCAGTCGTAATCATAGTCGTTTATCTTATCCAATGCCGAAAAATAATCGGCAGCCGTTTCTACGACAAACTTCTCTTTCAGGAGCGAAGCGCGAATGGTTTCCCGCAAATCTTGCTCATCTTCTACAATCAGGATTTTCATGTCAGCAAAGGAACCTCACAAATCTGGAATCATTCTGGAATTACCCGAACATCAATTGGAAACAGTATCTTCCTCGTACACATCTTCCAACAGTTCTTCTTTCGCCATCGAGATTTTACCGTCGGCGGAAACCGTCAGTCGAAGAGGCACGTAGAGGTCTGTTTGCGGATAGCAGATGCTGGCAGCATAAATAATTCCCTGAGGGGTAGTTTTATCATAAACCAACCCTTCCAGAATAGCGTACTTCATAAATCCGGCATCCACCAGCGAGGCGAAACTCTCTTTCGTAAACACCCTGTCTACAATCTGCTTACCGCCACAGGTGATGCGCAGGGTAATGCTGTTATCAACGAACTTCTCGCCTTGTTCATTCTTCACAATGGGCAGGCTGTCATCCGGACGGCGCACCACAGACGAGCGATACTCCTTACCTTTATAAGTAATGGTCACTTTGGTATCGGAAACCTGCATACGCTGCGGAGCGGAAGTCACGGTGCTGTCCTGCATCAATACCTGCACATCGTCTCCGCCCTTCTGCCGGGATGTACAGGAAACGACTGACAACGCTACCACACAAGTCACTATATAAACAACGGTTTTCATTGATTCATTTTTTAAATTGACAAGGGCAAAGGAACAAAAAGAGCGGGAGAAATACAAATGAATGCTATTAAAGCTTTCCGTTTTTTATGAACTTAAAAGCAGCCCGTTAATTAAGGCTCATCCAAATAGTGAACGATAATCCCGACTTGTCTCGGCATAAAAGTCCGTACTCTTACATGATATCCCGTAAGAAGCAGTTCCGCATACAATTCGCGATTGCGTTTAATCCAGCGTGTCAATGTACGAATGGCACAGCGTGCCGTAGCATTGGGGCAATACAAACATGCTAATTCTTTTTTCGTATACGTCCTGATACGAAAGTCATTTTCATTTTCCATAGTTTTTTGCAGGTTTATCATTATGTGCCGTTTTTTTATTATTGATGTAAAGATACAACATTCGAAAGGCAAAGTCAAGTAATCAGAGGAAAGATATGAACCCTTATAAAAGAAGTTCATATCTCCCTCATCTACATTCACTTAGTTTAAACAGATGGAAAGCATATTATCCCAGCGGGTTTTCCTCTTCTCCATTGCCACCGGCATCAGGATTAGAACCGCCTCCCGAAGTTGTTTCCGAGTTTTCCCAATTAGCTCTCGTCACGCTGGCACGTGTCAGCATCTCTTTAAAATACTGCCCCGGAGTAAAAATTATCTTTCGGCGATAAACCGTATCCGATTTCACATCTTCCTGCTTATCCTGACTTTTCGCGTTAATACCCGGACGAAAACAGCCAAAATCACCTAACTGCACAGAAAAGCCCTTGTTTATGTTTATATTCAATGTGTCTATCAACCCATCCAATACCATCTTCACCACACCACGCGGAGCCATGCCTACCTTAGTGACTTCATCGCATAAATCTCCAAACTGTATTATACCCAGCGTCTTCATTTGCGCCACATACTTTTCCGTTTTTGTCTTATCAAAACCGAACACTCTCTTCTTCACTTCATAATTAAATGCCATAATTCTTTTAATTTTAAATGATTAATAAATTTGTTTTCGGCCTTGTTCACTCGTCAGTTTGCAAAACCTGTTTCTCTGTGATCACGATACAAAGATACAACAGGCACAAACCGGCATGGTGCTTTAACTGTCGTTTCAGTAAGGATAAAGAAGGATTAATAAGGGTAAGTAAGTCTCTGATAAATAAAAAGATATAAATCAATAAAAAATATTTCACTTTTTTCCCGCATACACCACATTCCTGCCCATTCCGTATCTGAACAATACCCCGTTTTCTATGAACAGATTCAAATCGTTAATGGCTTGTTTGTAGCTACGTCCCGTCAGGCGGGCATATTGGGCACGGTTGATACAAGGGTTCCGTTGTAAGTATTCGTCCAGTAATTGAAAACGGCGCTCCATAGATAAAAAGGTATCCGAGGAAGCCGATACCACAGGTCGCGGCTTACGTTCAAGCTTCATCTTACCGCCTAATTCCTCATAGAACCGCTTTCCCAAACGAAAATTCAGTCCGCGCAGAGCCACGGACGCGGCACGCACTTTATCTTTCTCCATTGCACGGCGCTGACAGCTCAGTGAAGGAGTAAAATAGCCAAGTTCTCCTAACTCTACCGTCCAACCGTTAGCCAGGCAATCGCGTAACTCGTCCATAAAAGCCGCCATTGTCCCCTCAAGCACACTTCGGCTGATACCCGTGAAAAGATACACGCGGTCTATAAACTCTTTTTTATCAATTGTCCCTTTAGGCACAAAGCGGGCATAAAGAGGCTGTTGTTCTCCGGTCCGACCAATATCCGGCTTTTCAAAAAGGTCATAATAAGCACTCATATTCTTTGATATTAAGCTTCACCATAGTCATACCCGGCATCCTTTCTCACGGTGACAAAGAGAGAAAACCATCCCAATACTAAATCGTTCCACCACGGAGTAAATTTCGTTCCATCATGGTGGAACACAACTTTCTCCATGGCGGAACGAAATTTACTCCGTGGTGGAACGATTTAGTATTAGGAAGTAAAGGTACTACTCTTCCATAGGAAAAGCAATAAAATCACAAAGAAAATGCATCCGATTATCACAGCGCCTTCCAGAACTTCCGGAAGTCTTGATACCGTCCATAACACACCAACTGGTCTCCTGCCTGTATCTGGTCGTTATCCGGCAACTCGTTTACAACATCATGCTCTATGAAAGAGATGCCCAGACAGTTTTTCAACGTTTCGGCACGTTTCAGTGCAAGCAGCTTCAAGCCGAATTCATTATCGAGCTTCAATTCATTGACACCATAGCCGATGAATCTTTCGGGCACTGTGAACTTCATTACATAATAGTTGGAATCTACACGGAAAGTTTCAATATCCGCGCCAAATTCCAACAGATGAACCAGACCGCGAGCCGCATCTTCTTCGGGAGTAAGAATACGTTCCAACCCGAAAGCTTCAAGCACCGAACGATGAACCCCGTCGATAGCCCTGGCATAAATGCGTTTCACCTTTTTCTGCTTCAACAACGCCACCACGCGGATAGACGCGCCAAAATTCTCACCGATGGCCACAATCACGACATCGACGCTGTTCAGCGGAAGTACGGACAAAGCCTGTTCGTCAGTCGCATCAATCACAAATGCGGTTGCTATCTTGTCCTTTAAGCTATCCACACGACCGGCACTGATATCCGCACCTATCACTTCATGCCCCAAAGCAGAAAGTTCCTCGGCAAGCACATGGCCGTAATTTCCCAAACCGATAATAATATACTTCATATAAGTCATTAATTAATAATAATCTGTCCACTCGGATACTGATACTTCGTATTTTTTTTCTGCTTGATGATACCAAGCATCAACGTTATCAGCCCTACACGCCCGACAAACATCAAAAGCGCAACCAGCAGTTTACTGTCATTGCCCAGCAGAGGCGTGGCGTTTAAACTGGAACCGACCGTACTGATGGCCGAAACACATTCAAAGGTAACCGTGAGCAAAGACAGCTTCGGCTCCAATATGCTGATAATAAATATAAATACAAACAATACTCCGAACGACATCACCACCGTAGCATTAGAACGGCGGATGGAGTCGTAAGACAATTCGCGTCCAAACACCTCTACCCGCTCCGTGCCGCGCACTACAGCCACAAGATTCAATACCACGACAGCAAAAGCATTCACCTTGATACCGCCTGCAGTAGACTGCGAACCGCCGCCAATCCACATAAGAATAAGGTAAATCAATAAGGTCTGCACGCTCAAACCGGCTAAATCCACGCTGGAGAAGCCGGCCGTACGGGGACAAGACGCATTGAAGAACGCCTGCGTCCACTTATCGGCAACCGACATACCCGCAAAAGACGCGTTCCACTCAAAAAGAGCGATACCGGCCGTACCGACCACCAGCAACAGGAAGGTAACAATCAGCACGATACGCGTATTCAGATTGTAGAGGTGGTAAAAACGGCGGCCGTCCCACTCCCACGTACGCAGAAATCTCCAGAAACGGCGTATATGGTAAAGGATGATATCCTTGAAATTCACCAATATCGGAAAACCGATACCGCCAAGAATAATCAATAAAGAGATGTATATATAGAACGGATTATGGCCTGACATCAGCAGCGGATTGCCCAAATTGCCCGGTAATGTGGAAAAACCGGCGTTACAGAACGCCGATATGGAGTGGAAAGCCGAGAAAGCCAATTCCTCGTGTATATCCATCCCCATCGTGCCGTGAATATCGCTCCAAATAGCGAGCATGCCCGCCCCCTCTATCGCCAATGTAAAGCCGAGGATATAGACCAGTGTGGACAGCAATGAATTCAATGAATTGGAACTGACCATATCACGCACCACCAACTGATTGTACAGCGAAGTATTCCCCATAAAGAACATTGCAAAGAAGCTCGTCAGCGTCATTACTCCCAAACCGCCAATCTGAATCAGCAGGATGATGATTACAAAGCCCGTCGTCGTAAAGGTGGATGCCACATCCACCGAGGTAAGCCCCGTCACACACACCGCACTGGTGGAAATAAACAGCGAATCCACCCACGAGATACCCGCCACCGTAGAACGGGGGAGCATCAGCAATCCCGTCCCGATGAGTATGATAATGAGAAAACTGACTGCCAGAATAAGCGAAGGGTTTGTCCGTCGCCCCAGCAAACGTACCAAACCATAAGACAGATTCAGGAAAGAAAGCATCAGCAGTAACGCGAGATGATATATCCTGCCGTTCAGAAAATCCCAGACAGCCTGTATGGCCCCTTCCACCTCTGGACGATGAAAAACTACCGGAACCAGCGTCAGATAAAGCAGAAAAGTCAATATCCACGTCAGCTTGCTAAAGGTCTGCCTCGTATCTTTATATTCCAATGCGATACGCAAGGATATATCGCTCAGAAAGACAATCCACACTCCATGATACAGACGTTGCAACTGGTGAGCTTCCGCAACCGAAATTGTAAATCCATGTTCATACACCAAACCGACAATCAACAGGATGGATGCCAGGTAGGTCAGGGTCGTCATCACCCCCAACGCCACACGTACATAAGGATGAATCCACTTATTTTGATACAAAAGAAACTTATGATAAATCTTCATAAATACACCGATTGATGAGACGTGGCAAACTTAGACAAATCTACCTTCATAAACAAAAAACAATGGAAAAAAGAAATTGGTTTAAAAATAATAGCTACATTTGGACACTGAATCACTTTTAATTTATAACCACTATGAGCAACAAGACAAAAAGATTCATTCTTCCGGAAGACGAAATTCCACGTTACTGGTATAATATACAAGCCGATATGGTAACCAAGCCCATGCCGCCGCTTAATCCCGCTACCAAGCAACCGTTAAAAGCGGAAGATTTGTATCCCATTTTCGCAAAAGAACTTTGCCGCCAGGAGCTCAATCAGGCAGATGCGTGGATTGAAATTCCCGAACAGGTGCGCGAAATGTATAAATACTACCGAAGCACTCCGCTGGTACGCGCCTACGGACTGGAAAAAGCGCTCGGCACACCGGCACATATCTACTTCAAGAACGAAAGTGTCAGCCCCATGGGTTCTCACAAACTGAACTCCGCCATACCGCAGGCTTACTACTGCAAGCAAGAGGGCGTGACGAATGTTACTACCGAAACCGGAGCCGGGCAATGGGGAGCCTCACTGGCCTATGCCGCCCGCCTCTTCGGTCTGGAAGCTGCTGTCTATCAAGTAAAAATCAGCTATGAGCAAAAGCCTTACCGTCGCAGCATCATGCAAACATTCGGTGCGCAGGTTACTCCTTCACCGTCCATGTCTACCCGTGCCGGGAAAGATATTCTGACCGCCCATCCCAATCATCAGGGTTCATTGGGTACGGCTATTTCCGAGGCTATCGAACTGGCACGCACCACTCCCAACTGTAAATATACACTCGGTTCCGTATTGAGCCACGTCACCCTGCATCAGACTGTAATCGGACTGGAAGCCGAGAAACAGATGGAAATGGCCGGTGAATATCCCGACACGGTTATCGCGTGCTTTGGCGGCGGTTCCAATTTCGGCGGTATCGCATTCCCATTCATGCGCCATACCATCCTTGAAGGAAAGAAAACACGTTTCGTCGCCGCCGAACCGGCCTCCTGTCCGAAGCTGACACGCGGTAAATTCCAATATGACTTCGGCGATGAAGCCGGGTATACTCCGCTGCTGCCGATGTTTACACTGGGACATAACTTCGCTCCCGCCAACATTCACGCCGGCGGTTTGCGTTATCACGGCGCAGGTGTCATCGTATCACAACTGTTGAAAGACGGATATATGGAAGCAATGGACATCAAGCAACTCGAATCGTTCGAGGCAGGCTGCCTGTTCGCACAAGTGGAAGGTATCATTCCCGCGCCGGAATCTTGCCACGCCATTGCAGCCACCATCCGCGAAGCGAATAAATGCAAGGAAACGGGTGAAGAAAAAGTTATCCTGTTCAACCTGTCCGGTCATGGCCTCATCGATATGGCGTCGTACGACAAATACCTGGCCGGTGACTTGCAAAATTATGAATTGACCGACAACGACATTCAGAAGAATCTGGATGAAATAGGCAATCTGGCCTAATAGATATTCGCCATACTGACGAGCGGTTCATAGAGTTTCTCTATGTCCTGCGAATCCATTTCAATCTGCACCTGGTCTCCCGGAATCAAACTTGTTTCCGCAGGGACCAGGTTTTTTCCGTCCCTATGCACATTGATGATAACGCAGTGTTCGGGCAAGGAAAGTTCGCTTACGGATTTCCCGTCAAAATAGGAACCCGTCATGACCTCTACTGCCAGAGTATATCGTTTTTCTTCCCGGAAATCGGAAGAGTTAATCATATCTTCATACAAAGTGACATTGAAGGACTTCATCTGGAGCAGTTCCGTAAAATAATAGGTCAGCCCGCCTACTACCACCGAAGGGTAGAAAACCTCAAAATGCCCGGTAATCTCTGTTATCAGCACAATAGCCGTAAGCGGCGTACGCTCAATAGCCACCAGGAATGCAGACATGGATATCAGCATGACGTAAGTGATATTTTGAGGCTCGATAATGCCGTGCCTCACAGCAATCAACCCTACAAGCTGCCCCAACAACCCGCCTGTCACCAAAGTAGGAATAAAGCTTCCGCCCGGAAGACCGGAAGAAACGGAGCATACCGAGAAACCGAAATGCAGCAGCATGACGGCAAGTACCCACATTATTTCCGTACTGCCGTTCTGCGCCTGTTCCAGCAAGAATTGTTCGCCGCCACCCGTCAGGTTTACTTGCATCAATGAGATAATGTAAGCAACCAGCACCAAATAAAACATCTTGATATATACCGGAGACTTAACCGTAGAATATACCCGTTTGAACGAAATCATAAGCGCAGAGTATATTTTACCGGTAATAGAAATAATGACAGCCAGTATGAGAAAATATTTCATCTGGACGAAAAAGGTCAAAACCGGTTCCGACACCTCAATCAGATGATAAGGATTCACAGGGAAAACCAAACTGGCAATAGCCCCTGCCACCACACCTGCCAACAGCGTAGTAATAGCCGTCTTGGGTGCGTCGAAACGTTCGATAGACTCAATCACAATCAATGAAGAGGCCAGCGGTGCGGCAAAGGCGGCCGCAAGCCCCGCTCCTGCTCCCGCCGCCAATAACTGCTTGCGTTCTCCCTGCAGAATATGCGTCCACCGTGAAACGAGACTGCCTATATAAGAACCTATCTGTACGGACGGCCCTTCGCGCCCCAATGACAATCCGGCAGAAACGGAAAGGATTCCACCGGTGAATTTGGACACCAGCTCTATGAACGGATGCTTATAAGTGATCCGGCCGTTAATTGCCCCACGTGTCTGCGGAATGCCACCACCACCGATAAGAGGCATTCTGCCGACCATACGGGATACAAGAATCAGAATTCCCCAAAACGATAAGAACAATGGGATATGCCAGTACCAGGCCGGACGGGATGCAAAGAAGTCGCTACGGATATGCAGCAAATAATAGAGCAGATAATGATAAGGAACCGCAATGAGGCCTGTCAGCAAGCCTACAATCATGCTGACAAAATAGAGCCGCGCATCCACCAGCTTCAACTTCCAGATATGCCAGCCGCGAACAGTTTTCCAATTCTTTATTTTCTGAAACAACCGCATGGGATATGTTTTGTTATCTGCATTTCCCTACAACAAATTCTCCCCTGCGAAGTTCTGAACCGATATCCTATTATATTTATTTCACCTCTCAGCCTTTCCGGAAATACAAAAAAACCTCCCCTTTGCATGCACAGAGAGGAGATTTTTGGCTATGTCCAAGAAGCAGAACGATACTTTTTATACTATGACACACTTTTATATAAACCGATAAGCTTCTTTAAACAGGCTCTAAGACTTCTGAACAGGACGTACCGGACGTTTCTGCTTTCCTTGCGCAACAGTTTGTTTTTTTCTGCGGTCAAATTCTTTTTTCAGCTTATCGGCATTATTCTGTTCCGTTTGATAAATCTTCATAATCTGTTTGGGAGAAAGTATCTTTCTAAATTCATTATAATACTTCTCACGTACATCCAGAATCCTACGGCTTTGGGCAAAACGTCCTTTTATCTGCTGTTCCACCTCGGCATCTGTCAGTAACGGTTTGGGTTCCGGCTTCACACCCGTCCCTTCCGCTCTTTGTTTTGCACGGTTCATCATTCTGCATTCGCGTAACTCTTTTAAATAATTCTGATAAACCGGAATGAACTTGGCGGTAGTGGCATCATCCAACATCAACATTTTTACCATTTGATTAGTCTGATGCTCCATGACCTGTTCCGGTGTATGGCGTTTCTTCTTATCCTTGTTCACCGGGGTTTGAGCAGAGAGACTGAGTTGACCGCCTATCATAAGGCATGTCAAAAATACGTAAATAAATTTTGCTTTCATAATTCTTTCTTTTTTAAGACAATACTATTAATTTAAAAATATATCGCTTTCGGAGAAGCTGACGAGCTCTTCCAGCTCCTCGTCCGACATTTCACGAATCCATTTATCTGCAGGAACTACCGCCGTACAATTTTTGGTATCCAATATCTGCAAATCGGAAGTTCCTCTTTCGCCTTTCCAAAAATGGGACGGTATAAACAGAAAGCCAACTGATACCGCAGCTATGGCGACACCCGTAGAAACGGTTATCCATAAACGATGTCCCGGAGACCTGCTGCCATAAGTACGTTTCCGCACATTACGCTGCATCTCCTCAAAGAAGCCTTCGGGAACGCGATAGGGTGTTTTTTTTCCTATATCATCAAAATCAAACTCTTTTTTCATAGTCCTAATTATTTAGTATGTACTCTTTAATCTTCTCCTTCGCATAATGATAATTCACTTTAAGTGTGTCTGCCTTACTATCGAGGATATGAGCTATTTCTTCATAATCAAGCTCATCATAGTAGCGAAGGTTGAATATTAATCGCTGCTTTTCCGGCAATCTCAATATTGCTTCCTGAAATTTGACAGCCAACTCATTTTCATAATCCACATAATCGGAAGCCTTTAATTGAGAAATCAGGTTTTCCTGAACATCCTCGGTCGAAACCGTTTCCCGTTTCTTACGGCTGTTCAACAAGCGAAGACTTTCATTCGTCGCAATCCTGTAAATCCATGTGCTCAATGAACTCTCTTGACGAAATTGCTCCCAATGCCTGTATACCTGAATAAAGACTTCCTGCAATACATCCTCCGCATCTTCATGCAACACCACCAAACGCCGTATATAATAATATATCGGTTCTTGAAAGCATTCCACCAACAGTTGGAATCCTTGCTCGCGGTTGGATTTATATATTTGCCGAATCTTGTTTTCGTTTATCATCAGTTCATCCGGGTTTTACAGGTTAGAAAGGAAAAAAAGGCCGAAGTTAAATGAGGAGCGGTACATTTGTTGTTTATTAACAAAAAAATCAGGGCTGCATCTTGATAAAGACGCAGCCCTAATCCATCTGTTTATAAGTTCGGAATTACCAGAATCTGTTTCGTGCAGGATTATACTCAAATCCCACCGTTTTCAGCGTCCGGATAATTTCATCTCTTTCTACGTTCATATCCTCACAGAGTGCATCCAGTGAAGGATAAAAATCACGCAATTTCATGTTGATGAAGCTATACAGCATCATCGGATCTTCAGGTAATTTCATAATCGCAACCTTTGTTTAAATTAAAACTAATACCGGGTGCAAAAGTACTATAAAAAATAATACGAAAGCATCTAATCCTTTGAAATCTGCAAGTTATCCATGCAAACGATTGAAATAACATAAATGTAATGGGGAGCCGCTATTTATGAGCGTTCTAAAAGAAAAAGTCCTATATAGTTGAAGAAAATCAATTGAAATGCTGCGGGTTTCTCTGACTAATGATAACATAGATGATTACCGGCGCCCCGATAATCGGCGTAACCGCATTCAAAGGGATAATCCCCGCCTCACTGGGCAGAACACAAATCAAATTGCAAAGTAAAGCCACCGCCCCGCCACTCAAAATAGTAACGGGCAATAAAGAATTATGATTGGCAGTCCGCAATATCATACGGGCTATATGAGGCACGGCAAGACCGATAAATGCAACCGGTCCGCAAAATGCAGTGGTTATGGCGGTCAGCAAGCCGGTTATAACCAAAAGCCAGTTACGTACATGCCCTATATTTACGCCCAGATTCTCAGCATAGCGCTCTCCCAGCAATAATGCGTTCAGAGGTTTTATCAGTAGTAAGGAACCGAATAATCCGGTTACCGTTACCAATGCGAAAGCGGGCATTTGTTGCAAAGAGACGCCACCGAAGTTACCCAATCCCCATATCATATAAGATTGTACCCCCTCCGCCGTAGCAAAGAAATTCAACAAAGCGATAGCGGAAGAAGCGATATAGCCTATCATAATACCCGTTATCAGCAACATGACATTGCTTTTTAACAGCGTAGAAAAGAAAAGGATAAGTCCCATTATCAACATGGCTCCTACAAACGCCCCTGCCAATACGGAAAAGAAACCGGACAGGCTGAACGTTCCGGCCGATATGCTCCCGCCAAAGAATAACATCACAAATGCCACTCCCAAACTCGCTCCGGAATTAATGCCCAAAATAGACGGGCCTGCCAACGGATTTTTAAAGGCTGTCTGCAACATCAACCCGCAAACAGCCAATGCGCTTCCGCAAAGCAATGCCGTCAAAGCTTGAGGTAAGCGGGACTCCCATACGATAAAACTCCAGCTTGCTTTTTCCCCTTCGTTTCCCATCAGGATACGGAATACATCGGATACAGGAATCGTAACCGACCCTATCAACAGATTAGCCACAAACAGTAATACTATTACTATTCCTAATCCGACACCATATTTCCATCCTTTACTCATTCAATTTGCAAAAATAACGCAAACCGCCTAAATCTCCTATTCCAGGGTGTAGAATCTGTATCAAATCCGCCAATAAATAATCCGGACGGAAAGGCGTTTCTTCATAGAAAGGTACTTTCGCCGTATTACATCCGTAAATATTCCTCGTCTTGAATGCCTTGAAACCTGTATAACCCATATAATCGGCTTTCAAATCAGCATAAGTCATATCCCGGTCGCGATTGTATTTGATGGTCCAGACATCGGCATCTCCGGCTTTATCAAAAACTGTTTCAAAAGCCAAAGGAATGGAACCGCTATGTTTATCTTCCGAGAAGACATAACGTCCGCAGGCGTCATTAAACAAGCGTCCGATTGTACTGCGACCACCCGGAACGTACCATGCAGAACCGCTTTTCAGTTCGCTAACAATTGATAATGACACTGACGAAAGTGCAGCACGCTTTTTAAGCCGGCCATAACAGCTATCCACTTCGGCAAAAAGGCTGTCAGCCTCGGAAGCAACTCCAAAAAGCAATCCATAGAAACGCATCCATTCGGCACGGCCTAAAGCGGAAGTTTCCATATAATCGGCACATTCGATAATGGGAATATTCAGTTTTTCAATGCGTCCGTAACCGCCACTATTCTCAAATGGAGAGAGCAGGATGGCATCGGGATGTAACTCAATAATCTTTTCCATATCAGGGTTCATTCCGTCGCCACAGTCAATAATAGCTCCCTTACTGCATCCGTCCTGTATAGACGGGAGTTTGATATACTTCAAGTCACAAACGCCACCGATACTGCCCGTAACTCCCAAACTCTCCATAAGGCTGCAATGAACCGAAGAATAAATTACCGATTTGCGGAGAGGGGTACGGACAATCGTACCTTCGGGTAAATGAGCCGGCAATGATTGGGATGACGGAACCAGTATGTACGTATGCAATGTTTTCAGGGTGTCCCAAGGGTTGCGCAAAGTAGCGACGGTGCAGTCGGAATAAGTCACCAATGTGAGATTGTCGGCATAGCGCAGAGGGATGGTGTCACCGGCCGTTAAAGCCAAAGAAGCTTTACTTCTCCCTCCGCAAGAAGAGAAAAGCAAAGCTACTAAAAACAAGACTGATAATACAAGTCTCCTCATTGTCTCTGTTAATTAAAGAATACAGCAGAATTTGGGTTTTGACCACCACAATCAAATTTTTCCATATATGTACCGTCATTTCTGAAACGGTAAATATCACCGTTTACATTACTATGTCCTGTAGTACCGATATAAATATCACCATTACTATCGTTGACCGCTATCATGTAGATAACTGCTGTAGAAAGCTCTTCTGGAGCATTTTTCAAGAAAGAACCGGAGCTTTTAGTGCCAAGCTTTACATCATAAGTATAAAACGTATTGACTGCCGCAGTTTCCGGCCAATTGCTGTAATCCACTCTAGAGTCCACACAATACAATTTATCGTTTTCAACGGCCACGTGAGTGGCATATCCCAAATTAGTCACCTTATTATTATTTTTTGAATCTATCATCTGCAATACCCGGCTTTCAGCGCTATAATCCCAAGAAATAAGAAATACCTTGTCATTATCTTCCGTCAAATTATTAGGGTTTGAGGCTACCGTCAAAGTCTCTTTAAAAGAGAATGCATTCAAGTCAAAAACTAAAACTTCCGTATGATAAATATAGTTTCCACCTTCAATCTTATAAGCATTGGCTACATAAAGCATATCATTACAGATGGCAACCCCTTCCAAATTATCACCATATCCTGTTAGCTTCTTTTCTACTTTCAATGTATTGGCATTGATTTTGGCAACCACACCGCCATAGAAAGACGCATAAATATAGCCGTCATGAGCTGCAATATAACGAATACCGGCAGACAAATCTGCATCACCTACAAAAGAAACACGAGCCTGCTCCACACATGCTGCATTCAGTTTGGCCAAATAATTAGAACCATAAACAGAAACATAGATGTAATCTTCATACTCTATCATATCCTGACCGGTATCTCCCAATGAAGCCTTGTTCTGTGCTTTATAAATATCACCGATAACATCATTGTCTTTATTCGGAGCATAAAATGCTATACCGGCATTATTCTGTCCCATAGTTCCTTCATTCAAGAAATAAGCACGGACATAAGGTAATTCAATCTTTGAACCGCTATCGTCCCAACTTTGCCCATCATCATCACTGCAAGATGAAAATGAAACACTCAGTGCCAACATACACAGTACACTCAATAATAAACTTCTTACTTTCATAACACTTTATTAATTAAATTAATTTTAAAATTTAAACGTCCCTGTCACTCTCCACGAACGCCCCGGCATAGGATAATATTTTATCACATCATACTGTTCATCAGTCAGATTGATGATTTCTGCTTGAAGCTGTAATTTACACTTCTTAAAAGCACACTCTTTAGAGATACTGGCCGTATGTTCCATATAACCAGCTATCTCATTTTCAGGAATATTTTGTGACAAGCAATAACGTTTACTTACACCTACGACGGAGTAACCTATGCTAAACCAAGGCATTTCAAACCTCGCAGATACATTGCCGCTATGCTTCGGAGTATAAGGCAACTGTTCCTTATAATTTTTGGCATCCGAATCTGTAAGGTCAATTGCTTTCTGCAAAGTATATCCGCCGGATATAATCAAATCTATATTTTTAGCTAACGGCGCTGATATCGCCAAAGTAGCGTCTACTCCTGTAGCACGGACAGTCCCATAGTTTGCCATACGCCACGCATAAGTAGTGGGAAAAGCTACAATTTTATCAGTCACATCATTGTAATAGGCATCAAATGTCACAGAAATATAGTCTAAAAAAGACAGAGATGAACTGCTCCACGTAATCCCTACATTATATTCATTCGCCTTCTCCGGACGTAAACTTCGATTGCCCAATCTATAATAATACAAGTCGTTAAAAGTAGGTGTACGAAAAGTGCTTTTGTACATAAAACGCAGAAAAAAAGTTTTTTCCATCCAAGGCTGTATACTCACGGAAGCCGAAGGAGCCAAACGACGGAAATTCTCAGGAGCATTCCCAACCTCCACTTTTTCAGTGATAAAAGTATGTACCAATGAACCGGAAGCGGTGATTCTTCCGTATTGGTAACGGATATTGAAAGCTGTCAATGATGCATACCGGGTAGGAAACGGGCAGTCTTTCAGATTACTACGTAATGTATTTACAACCCCATCTTGTGCCAAAGACAAGGATAAAGTCTTAAATGGACGGTATAGAGCCGTTGCAGATAAATAATATTCATCCTGCCTATGTACAGCCTGATAATATCCGTCCGCATATTCCTTCCCTTCATCCTCATACCTATTCCAGCCATAGTTATACTTTGCCTGTGCCTGCAAACTCCATTTCGAAGAGAAGTGTTTTTTATAACGCGCCTGTACAAAGGCATTCTCATCCCAAAGCGTTTCGTCGGAAATCGGGTTATAAAGAGTTACCGCCCCCGGAAGCCCACGACGGGAATTGAAATAATATCCTTTTACGTCCACCTCACCACCATCTTTAAAAGTATGATATAGCGTTGCTTCTCCTTGCCAAGAATAAATATCTGAATTATTACGCTTTTCTTCTGTCACATACTTTCCATTGACCAAAGTAAAAGGATAATTTCCATCGGCACGCATATAATTAGCATTCAAAGCCAAACGTGTACGGTTACCTATTTTTTGCCACCAACGCAACGTGGGGGTAACATACCCAAACGATCCACTACTTATCCTAGCTTGGAAAGCAGCACTGCGCCCTTCATCAAAATGCGGTTTCTCAGTCTCAATGCTCAATACACCTGCCGATGCATATAAACGGGCTGATTGCAACATATTTTCTGTTTGTCCTATTGCTAAAGAAAGGGTTGAGACATTATCAAGCGAAAAACGCCCTATATCAATTTGCCCTGCCTGAGAATTACTCACAACAACCCCATCATAACTGACAGCCGTATGCGCCGCCCCTATATTGCGCACAGAAACAGTCTTCAACCCGCCGATACCACCATAATCTTTTACATTGGCACCTGCAAAACGACGTACGGCATCTGCCATATTCTGTATGCCGAGACGGCTTATATCTTGTTGCGACAATGTTTGTATAGGTACAGCCGAAGTTACTTTATTAGGCATTCGCCGTGCTGTAACAGTCACCTTTTCAATTTGGTGCACTTTTCCTGTAATCGTATCCTTTTTCGCCACCTCTTGTGCCGAAAGCAGAGCACCGCCCATACAAAAGAAACCGATACAGGCAAACCGCACCTTCATTCTCCACATCATAAAAGAGTAAAGATTATCTTTAAACGACGTACACTGTCCGCTTTCCTCGAACGGACAATTTTTTGACTTTGTTTTGCAGGTCTTCTGACTTATTTCTAATGTATCGCCTTCCCATTTTAATTAAAACAGTGGCTAAAGAATGATACATTCAACGCGAAACTCACAGCAGCGGGACTGTTCGGGATTTACACCCGATTCCCTTTTCATCCGTTTCCCGAATAGGGAACCGGAACAAAACGCGGGCAAAGATAAGAATATAATATAAATATTACTCAGCCCCTTATAACAGTTTCTGCAAAAAAACATTTATTATTCTATAAGGAGCGAAATTCAGAGCCTTCTTGCGGAAAGGCAACCGGTGGAAAGAAAAACAAGCACATACGCAAGAACATAACGACCCCATAAAGAATAAAAAGCCGGTAGACATTCTGATATCTCCCATACCTACCAAAGGCGATACAATCCCGCCAAAAGCAAATCCTATCGCACCCAAAAGAGCGGAAGCCACTCCGGCGTTTTTACGTTCACAATCCATCGCCAAAGTGTTGGAAGCCGTAAAAGTCATCCCTACCATCGCAAGCAGGCAGAAAATCAGTATCTCGTAAATCCAAAAATTACAATCCAGGAAAAATGCCACAGAAAGTAATATAGAAATAAATAACATGCCATGATTACCTACATGTAAAGCCCGTTCCATTGTAGAGAAACGAACAGCCAAAGCGGAAGATATCACCATGGCAACGGCATTAACCCCGAAACAGAAACTGAACAACATCGGTGAAAGACCATAATATTGCTGCATGATGAAAGGAGCGGAAGCTATATTTGTAAACAAAACTCCCATCGTAAAGCCATACTGCAATATGTAACGTACGTACTGACGGTTATGCAAGACAATACCAAAACGGCGATACATATCTCCCCACCTTATATTCTGCCTCTGTCCACCCGGCAAAGACTCTCTAAAACGCATACTTCCGATAATCAAAAGAACGCCTACTATAAATAAGAACCAAAAGATACCATGCCAGCCGCCAAAATCAGCCAGTACCCCGCCACCTATCGGAGCAACCACCGTAGCGATCCCATTAATAGCGCCGATAGTGGCAAGCATCCCCGCAAGTTCGTGAGCAGAATATTTATCGGCGGGAATAGACCGGGGTATCACAACTCCTCCGGCTCCGGCAATTCCCTGTACAAAACGTAACGCGACGAATTGTGATATATTTTGAGAAAAAATACAGCCGACGGTAGAAATCAGGAACAAGGCCATAGCTATCAATAAAGGAGAACGACGGCCATACTTATCACTTAACGGACCAAAAATCAGCTGGCCTATCGCTAAGCCTACCATACTTGTAGTAAGCCCCAACTGCACTCTTGAAGATGTGGTTTGGAAGAAATCCGACATTGCCGGTAAAGTAGGCAGGTACATATCCATGACAAACGGGCCAAAAGCGCTCAACAGTCCCAGAAATACCAATATAAAACCTTTTGAATTTTGTTTACCTGTCATTACCTATTCCTCTTTTATAAATCGGCGGCAAAATTACCCCATATTTACAAGATAAGCTATGGCTTATCTTGTACAAAACGTTTCATTTTAGGAACAATATACGATATTATCATAGAATATAGCTACATTTGTTGCGTAAAAAAGAACTATATTCACATGTACGAACCGTTATCACCCGATACTTCCAGCATCAGATATGAGGAAACCGATTTATCGTATCTGAAACAGCGTCCATACCGTTTTAAATGCGGTATATACTTAATCTGTACACAGGGGCAAAGTATCATCTCCACAGGAGTACAACAATATACCTTTAATGAACAGACCGAACTGATTTTTCTTACAGGAAGCCTTATCCAGGTAATACAAGCCTCAGCAGATTTTAACGTACGCATGCTCCTATTCCCCAAAGATATTTTCTTAAAAGCCATATTGCCAATTGACACACCCTATTTCAACTATACCCATGAACACCCGCACTATCATCACACAGCAGATGAGAGAAGCCAGAAAACATGGCGGGAAATAGTATTATGGATGGATATAGCGCAAATGCTTTTCAAAGACAATACGCTCCAGTTCAGAAAGCAACAAGAATTTAATTTCCTGCAAAGCTTATTAATGTGGCTGTTCAACACTATTCCGGAGAAGCTGGCCGCCAACAAGCAATACAGCAGAAAACAGATGCTTTGCCACCAATTCATGCAACTGATACGTGAGCACAGCACCTGCGAACATCAGGTTCCGTTTTATACAGAGCAACTGTGCATTACTTCTCGTTATCTATACGAAATCACTACTCAATACATGAATGGAAAAACTCCCAAGCAACTGATAGACGAGCAGTTGATAGCAGAAGCCAAAGTTCTTTTAAATGAGCCGCAACTATCCGTTACCGAAATCGCGGAACAGTTGCACTTTGCCGATCAGTCTTATCTGAGTCGTTTTTTTAAGAAGAATACCGGTATCTCTCCTAAGGAATTCCGCCTGCAGAAACTGTTACAATAAGTTTCGTCAAAATAAATTAAATCCGTTCGTTTTAACCGTCATTTTATTAACTTTGTTAGCATAACCAAAATCGAGTCGCCATGAAATATAAATTATTAGTTCTTGACGTGGACGGAACGCTTCTCAACGACGCAAAAGAAATCAGCAAACGCACTCTTGCATCTTTACTCAAAGCGCAGCAAATGGGAGTACGTATCGCATTGGCTTCCGGCAGACCGACTTATGGCCTCATGCCACTGGCCAAAACTCTTGAGCTGGGGCATTATGGGGGCTTTATTGTTTCCTATAACGGTTGTCAGATTATCAATGCTCAAAACGGAGAAATCCTGTTCGAGAGGCGAATCAACCCGGAAATGCTGCCTTATCTGGAAAAGAAGGCGCGCAAGAATGGCTTCGCCCTATTCACTTATCATGATGACACTATCCTGACAGACAATCCCGACAATGAACATATCCGCGCCGAAGCCGAATTGAATAATCTGAAAGTTATTAAGGAGGAAGAATTCTCCACGGCTGTAGACTTCGCACCATGCAAATGCATGTTGGTCAGCGATGATGAAGAAGCACTGGCCGGACTGGAAGAACATTGGAAAAAACGTCTGGACGGAACTTTGGATGTCTTTCGTTCGGAACCTTATTTTTTGGAAGTCGTACCTTGCGGAATCGATAAAGCCAATACCTTAGGCGCTTTATTGTCGCATCTGGACATAACTCGTGAAGAAGTAATCGCCATCGGAGACGGCGTATGCGATGTCAATATGCTCCAGATTGCCGGTTTAGGCATAGCCATGGGGCATTCACAAGATTCCGTAAAAGTTTGCGCCGACTACGTAACGGCTTCCAATGAAGAAGACGGCGTTGCCCAAGCCGTCGAAAAAATGATTTTAGCCGAAGTTCATGCCGCTGAAATTCCTCTTGACCTGTTAAACGCACGGGCACATCATGCATTAATGGGCAACTTAGGTATCCAATACACTTACGCCTCGGAAGATCGCATAGAAGCAACCATGCCCGTAGACCACCGTACCCGCCAGCCTTTTGGTATTCTGCACGGCGGCGCAACCCTCGCACTTGCCGAAACCGTCGCCGGACTCGGCTCCATGATAACTTGCCAACCCGATGAGATAGTCGTAGGTATGCAAGTCAGCGGAAACCATATATCTTCCGCACATGAAGGAGATACCGTGCGGGCTGTGGCAACCATCGTACATAAAGGACGCTCATCCCATGTGTGGAATGTAGATGTATTCACTTCCACTAACAAGCTCGTGTCTTCCATCAGGGTGGTGAACAGTGTATTGAAGAAAAGATAAATGAAAAAAAGTTCGATGCAGATACATAACCAATTCAAGTTATAGAACTATTTATTATATTGAACATATGTCAATATGGAGCAAGCTCATAGGAAGCAAGAAAACCGAGGATAGGAATAATATCATCGGCAATAAAACTACCTCTGTACCATGTAGTATCCAAAATTATGCCATAGTAGATGTTGAAGTAGGCTTGAAAGATCATAAAATCCATGATATAGGAGCACTCAAACATGATGACACGACATTCCACAAAACGTCAAAAGAGGAGCTATTTATTTTCTTAAACGACATAGACTATATCTGTGGCCACAATATCATTCACCATGACGCCAAATATCTGTTCACGGATAAGACATGCCGCTGGATTTTAGTCGATACACTTTATATCTCGCCTTTGTTATTCCCGGAACACCCTTACCATAAGCTTGTGAAAGATGACAAGTTGATTAGCGAACAGATGAACAATCCGGTGAATGATTGTAAGAAAGCAAAAGATTTATTACTGGATGAAATAGCACGCTGGAATTCATTGCCAAAGGAAAAGCGTATATTATTCGCATCGCTACTGAAAGACAAGAAAGAATTTACCGGATTTCTCAGCATGGTAAGTGCGGAGTATACCCATGAAGGAATATCCGAACTCATCAAAGAACTTTATACAGGAAAGATTTGCCAACATGCCGACCTTGACATGCTCATCAAACAATACCCATGCGGATTGGCATACGCATTGGCTCTGATTGACACCACGGATTACCGTTCCATCACTCCCGGATGGGTACTTTACAATTATCCGGAAGTGGAATTTATTGTAAAACTCCTACGCCACACCAATTGCCGGGAAGGTTGCGACTACTGCCATACGCAATTGGATGTGCTCCATAATCTAAAAGTCTTTTTCGGATATGAACGTTTCCGAACATACGAAGGCGAGCCGCTGCAAGAACAAGCAGCCCAGGCAGCGGTGAAGGGTAAATCGTTACTGGCGATATTTCCTACCGGTGGCGGCAAATCACTTACCTTCCAATTGCCGGCACTCATGGCAGGACACGCCATGCACGGGCTCACGGTTGTTATCTCTCCTCTGCAATCTTTAATGAAAGACCAGGTAGACAATCTTGCCGACAGAGGTATCACGGACGCTGTAACCATAAATGGAATGTTAGACCCCATCACAAGGTCACTGTCCATACAAAGAGTGCAAGACGGAGAAGCCTCACTGCTGTATATATCCCCCGAAATGCTTCGCTCAAAAACGATTGAGAAAATATTGATAGCCCGGCACGTCGTAAGGTTTGTGATAGACGAAGCGCATTGTTTCTCTTCATGGGGGCAGGATTTCAGAGTTGACTACCTTTACATCGGCAAATTCATCCGGCAATACCAGCAAAAGAAACAATGCAAGAGTCCGATACCCGTATCCTGCTTTACGGCCACAGCAAAGCAGAAAGTAATACAAGACATCTGCGACTATTTCAAACAAACCTTGAATTTGGACTTGGAGTTATTCGCATCAACGGCTTCAAGAACAAATCTACATTATTCCGTCATACATTTAGAAAGCGACAATGATAAATATTTAAAGTTAAGAGAACTCGTAGCTGAATCCGATTGCCCGACAATTGTTTATGTATCACGCACCAAACGAACCAAAGAGCTGGCGGCCAAATTGACTCGCGACGGTTATAAGGCACTCCCTTTCAATGGCAAAATGGAAGCTGATGAAAAAATAGCCAACCAAGACGCCTTCATGAACGATCAGGTACACATCATTGTGGCTACATCCGCATTCGGCATGGGAGTCGATAAAAAAGATGTCGGTCTTGTGGTACATTATGACATTTCCGATTCACTGGAGAATTATGTTCAGGAAGCAGGTAGAGCAGGGCGTGACCCAGGCCTCAGCGCACGTTGTTATGTGCTTTATAGCGACAATGATTTGGACAAGCATTTTATATTGTTAAACCAAACAAAACTAAGCATCAGTGAAATACAACAGGTATGGAAAGCCGTCAAAAACCTTACCAGACAACGCATGAAAGTCAACTGTTCCGCATTGGAAATCGCCCGGCAAGCGGGATGGGATGATTCGGTATCCGACATCGAAACCCGCGTACGAACAGCATTAGCGGCTTTGGAACAAAGCGGATATCTGGTAAGAGGAAACAATGTACCTCATGTATATGCCACGGGAATCACAGTGAAGGATATGGACGAAGCAAGACAACGCATATCAGCCTCACTACTTTTTGGCAGTGACGAAATAGAAAAAGCAGTCCGCATCATCAAGTCGTTGATATCTCAAAAGTACATCGCCAAAGCACAGGATGCGGAAGCGGAATCACGAATCGACTATCTGGCAGATATATTGGGACTAAGTAAAAGAGAGGTTATATCTGTAGTGGAACGCATGCGGCAGGAAGGCATATTGGCAGACAGCAAAGATATATCCGCCTATTTGCAGGATGCAGGTGATTCGGAACGAAAGTCGCAAATGCTTCTCGAACGCTTTGCAAAACTCGAACAATACATCCTCAAACATATTCCCGATGAGTCTTTACGAATCTCATGCAAGCAACTGAATGAAAATGCCATGAACGACGGAATCAATACATCCAAAGAAAAAGACATTCGGACGCTGCTCTATTTCCTTACCGTCAAGGGATATATACGTAAGAAAGAGGATGCGGCCCATAATATGGAAATAAGGCGCCAAGCAGACTTGGAATCTACCATCAGGCGCTTTGAGAAACGATTGGAAATAAGCCGTTTTACCGTGGAATGGCTATACAAATCAGCTTCAGATGCAGAAAAGGAAAATGTACCGGGCAAAGCTATTCAGTTCTCCGTAGTAGAACTTTTAGACCGGATAAAATCAAGTTCTCAATCCCTATTCGGAGGACTTGACGACATTCAGCTGGAAGACGTGGAAGAAGCGCTTCTGTACTTGTCCAAAATTGGCGCGCTAAAACTTGAAGGTGGTTTCTTGGTACTTTATAATGCCATGAATATCCAAAGAATAAAGGACAACAAATCGCGATATAAGCAAGACGACTACCGGATGCTCAACGAATTCTACAAGTTGAAAATCCAGCAAGTGCATATTGTAGGCGAATATGCCAATCTGATGGTGAGAAATTACCATGCGGCCTTGCAATATGTTCAAGACTATTTCCAAATGGACTACAAGAAGTTTGTCACAAAATACTTCAAAGGAGACAGAGTAAGCGAGATACAGCGCAACTTAACGCCACAGAAATACAATCAATTGTTTGGGCAATTATCCAAACGGCAGATGGAAATTATTTCCGATAAGGACTCACGTTGCATTGTGGTGGCAGCCGGTCCCGGTAGTGGAAAAACACGGGTATTGGTCCACAAACTGGCCTCGCTTCTGCTACTTGAGGATGTAAAACACGAACAGCTTCTGATGCTGACGTTTTCAAGAGCAGCCGCAACGGAATTCAAACAAAGGCTCATGGAGTTGATAGGCAACGCCGCCCATTTTGTCGAAATAAAAACATTCCATTCCTATTGTTTCGACCTTCTGGGACGGATAGGAAATCTTGAAGAATCCAAAAATGTCGTTGCAAAAGCTGCCGAGATGATATACCAAGGAGAAGTAGAACCAAATAAAATCGGCAAGACAGTGCTGGTCATAGACGAGGCTCAGGATATGGGAACCGAAGAACACGCACTTGTAAAGGCTCTGATGGCTAACAACGAGGAAATGCGTGTGATAGCGGTGGGAGACGATGACCAAAACATCTATGAATTCCGCGGCTCCGATTCAAGTTATATGTATCGGCTGGCACAAGAAAACGGAAGTACATTTGTCGAAATGACCGAGAATTACCGCAGTGCGCACCACCCGGTGAATTTTGCCAACGAATTTCTGAAAAACATTGATAAACGGATAAAAAGTACGCCCATCATCTCCATGAGAGAAGAGGAAGGCCGGGTGGAAGTGACACGCCATCAATCAAAGTATATGTACCAGCCGCTTGTCGAAAACTTACTCCGACACAAAGACAAAGGCACATCGTGTATACTCACCCAAACAAACGAAGAGGCTGTTATCCTGATGGGGCTCTTACGAAAGCAAGGTGTGAGCAGCAAACTTATACAATCAATGGACGGCCTCCGCTTTTGGAACATGGCCGAAATGAGATTTTTCCTGAGGTATATAAACAAACGGATCAACACACCACTAATTACAGAAGAACTGTGGGAGGAAGCCAAATGTGCAACCTTCTCCGCTTATGACAGAAGTCAAAGTTTGATGTATGTAAAGCAGTGTGTGGAGCAGTTTGAACAAACCAACAAGACAAAATATTTCAGTGACTTCAAAGAATTTGTATTTGAGTCGTCAGTGGAAGACTTTTGCGACATATCAGGAGCCGATGTCGTGGTATCGACCATTCATAAAGCCAAAGGCAGAGAGTTTGACGACGTGTATATGCTCGTATCCGACGGTTATATAAAGGACTCCCATCTGATGCGTCGATATTATGTAGGAATAACCCGCGCGAAAAACCGGCTGTTTATACATACGAATGGCGATTACTTCAATCATTTAAGTACAGACCGATATTTTATCGACCAACAACAATATGATATGCCTGAAGAAATCGTATTACAGCTCTCTCATAAAGATGTTTATTTGGACTTCTTCAAAGAACGAAAACAAGAGGTCTTGGCATTGAGAGGGGGAGATTCATTGACTTACAGTAATTTCTTTTTGTACAGCTCATTGACCGATAGACCTGTGGCAAAGCTATCATCAAAAATGCAGGGCATATTGTCTGAGTGGGAAGAAAGAGGTTATAAAGTAAAATCCGCATCCGTGCGATTTGTAATGGCATGGAAACCCAAAGACGCAGAAAAGAATGAACCGGAAACAGCTGTCCTTTTAGCAGACTTGGGGCTTTCTTTGTAGAGAATACAAATAGGGCGTAACTTACTGAGTTACAACCTATTTATATTCTTAATCATCGTTATTTACTGATACTTATTTGACTTCCTCAAAGATAATTCATACTGAATACCAGCATGAGCAACAACAATACCAACACCAAAGAGAAAAGGAAGAAGATGCAAAGTTAAATGCCATCCTGAGATACACACGAGATACATTTAAATGTTTTGACCTGGACGAAACAGAGATTGACCAAATTTGCGAATCTGTTCACTATTTTGTAACTAACCGCCAAGTGCTTTCTGTGACCGAAATTCATATCAAGAAGCGCACCTTCCCCACTCAAATCTCTTTGAAAAACTTTGCTTAGAATATTGCTTTCCAAATATAATATAGGTAGAGATATGACCACCTCATTTGTAATGGCTACATTTGCCGAATAGTATACCAACTCCACATTTGACACCGTTAGAAAGAATCTGCGTACAACCACAGGAAAGCATAAGATTGAAATCGGCAAGAATATCTTATCGAAATACCTCAGCTATGAAAAATAAATGAAATAAAATTACTATCTTCGCTCATTATAAAAGGATGATATGAAAGATATAAACAGACTGAAGATCGTCTTATGCGAAAAGAAACGAACAAGTAAGTGGTTATCAGAGTAACTGAATGTAAATCCATCAACTGTTTCAAAATGGCGCACCAATACTTCGCAACCTAACTTGGCTTGCCTTTTAAAGATTTCAGACTTACTTGAATTCGATATAAAAAAATTGATAGTCCGTGAATACAAGACATTCATGTTGTCTCAACAATAAATAGTCCCATAAACACGAATGACGAATAATGCTATTAACTTCTGATAATACAAAAATATAGGAATATATGACACCTGAAGAAAAAGCGAGAATAAAGATTGACCAATGGTTTGCCGATGCAGGTTGGAAAGTGGTTGATAGAGAAGACTACGAACCAACTTGTACAGCAGTTGCTATAAGAGAGGGGCTACTAAAAGGTAATCTTGAAGCTGATTATTTTCTGTTTGTTAACGGAAAGGCAGTTGGGGTACTTGAAGCAAAAAGGGAAGATATAGACGCTTTCTCCAATAAAGTATGTGAACAGGCTACCTTATATGCCCGAAATATTCCTAATATCTATCAAACTTATCAAAAGCCATTGCCTTTCATTTTTACTTCAAATGGTAAAGATTTATATTTTTGCGATTTCCGTGAACAAGATTCATATTTCAAGCAGATAATGTCTATCCCTACGCCACATGAGTTGGTTAAGAAGTTAGGAATTGAAGATACATTTGCAGGACTACCGACATTGAAAAAGAAAGGGCTTCGTGATTGTCAATACGAGGCGGTAACAGAACTTGAAAAGAGTTTCCGTAGTGGGCAAAATCGAGCATTGATGGTTCTTGCCACCGGAGCAGGTAAAACATATACAGCTTGTCTCACTGCCTACCGAATGCTTTCTTATACTTCAATGCGCAGAGTGTTATTCCTTGTTGACCGAAATAATCTGGGTAAGCAAGCTGAAGGGGAGTTCGGTACTTTTCGATTGACCGAAAACGGAGATGCTTTCAATACTATTTTTACGGTCAATCGCCTTCGCTCTTCTTACATTCCTTCTGATAGTAACGTAGTTATTTCGACAATACAACGTCTGTTCTCCTTTTTGACAGGAGAAGATATTGGGGATAATGAGGATGATGACGAGAACGAACCGATAGAAGAAGTAACCTTGCCACCCAATCCGAACTTACCACACGACTACTTTGATATGATTATCATAGATGAATGTCACCGTTCTATTTATGGAAATTGGCGTAAAGTACTGGAATATTTCGATACGGCAAGATTGGTCGGTTTGACTGCAACCCCGATTGAAGAAACAAAGAAATTCTTCAACTACAATATTATTGTTAACTATACATTGGAAAAGAGTATCGTCGACGGCGTGAATGTGGATTGTCGGGTGTACAGAATAAAAACACAGGTTACAGAAACAGGTGGTGCTATATTAGAGGGTGAGAAATTCAAAGAAGAAACGCGATACACCGGTGAGGTTAAGATGGTGAGTAGCAAAGAAACCAAAACCTACACAAACAAAGAACTTAATCGGAGTGTCATCAATCCGGCACAGATAAAGTTAATTCTTTCAACTTATCGAGATGCTGTTTACACCGAATTGTTCAACGATCCACAACGTGAGCCGAATATTGATTATTTGCCCAAAACATTGATATTTGCTCTCAATGAAGCCCATGCTACCAATATAGTGCAGATTGCTAAAGAGGTATTTGGGAGAACTGACGATCGCTTCGTACAGAAAATTACTTATTCGGCAGGTGATAGCAATGAACTGATACGCCAATTCCGCAATGACAAAGATTTCCGCATTGCCGTGACTTGTACGCTGGTTGCTACCGGAACAGATGTGAAACCGTTGGAAGTGGTAATGTTCATGCGTGATGTGGAATCATTGCCTTTGTATATTCAGATGAAAGGGCGTGGAGTGCGTACTATTGGCGATGAGCAATTGCGTAATGTCACTCCGAATGCCTTCAGTAAAGATTGTTTCTATTTGGTTGATGCAGTAGGTGTAACGGAAAGTATGAAAACGGTGAAACCCATAGATGACGATCCAACAACAAAGACTATCACTCTAAAGGAACTTTTAGAGCGTATCAGTCATGGTTATATTCCTGACGAATATCTCAAACAGCTTGCAGCTACGCTTGCCCGAATCTACAATAAAGCGGATGACTCGCAGCGAAAAGAATTTACTCGTTTGTCTCATGATGATATGAAAGAACTTTCTGCCAGAATATACGATGCGCTTGAAAAAAGTACTCTTCCACCGTTTGTTAACACCGAAGAACCTAATTTGGAGCGCAAAGGATTGGTTTCCCCACTTGCTAATCATGCCGATGCACGGAGGTTTTTACTCATTCTTGCAGCTGGATTTGTCAATACGCTAATGCCAGGAGAAGATACGCTTATATCAAAAGGGTTCTCCATTGAGGATGCTAAAAACACGACAGAGGCATTTGAGGAGTTTTGTAAAGAATACTACGATGAGATAGAGGCTCTTCGTATCATCTATAACAATGAAGGCGAACCGATAACTTATTCAATGTTGAAAGATTTGGAACATAAACTCAAAATGGCAAACAATCATTTTGCTCCAAAACAAATTTGGAATTCGTATGCCATTCTTTCTCCGGGCAAAGTAAAGCGTTCTACAACAAAAGAAGAAAGTGATGCTTTGACAAACATCATACAACTGGTACGCTTTGCTTTCCGCCAAATTGAGAGGTTGGACAGTGTAGTCACTACATCCAAGCAATATTTCAATCTATGGCTAGGGCAAAATCAACGTGAAATAACCGACAAGCAGCGTGAAGTAATCAGTCGTATAGTGGATTACATAGCTTCTAACGGAGCTTGTACCGTCAGAGATATTCGTGAAGATGATGCTACCCATGCAGCCCAAATGATTCGGGCGTTTGGTAATATGCAGAAAGCAGATGAAGCACTTCGGTCGCTTTATACATTTGTAGTATTAAGAAAAGCAGCATAAATTATGGTAACAAATAACGCAACAGAGCAATCGCTCACCAAAAAAGTCTGGAATCTGGCAACAACTCTTGCCGGACAAGGTGTTGGATTTACCGATTATATCACCCAACTGACCTATCTTTTGTTTTTGAAGATGGATACCGAGAATGTAGAAATGTTCGGAGAGGAATCGGCAATTCCAACTGGGTATCAATGGAACGATTTGATTTTTCTTGATGGATTAGAACTAGTCAGGCAATACGAAGAAACACTTAAACTGCTTAGCGAGCAGGACAATTTAATAGGCACTATTTACACCAAAGCACAAAACAAGATAGACAAGCCTGTTTATCTGAAAAAGGTTATCACTATGATAAATGAAGAGCAATGGCTCATCATGGATGGTGATGTGAAAGGTGCTATCTACGAGAGTATTCTTGAAAAGAACGGACAAGACAAGAAAAGTGGTGCCGGACAATATTTTACGCCACGTCCGCTAATCCAAGCGATGGTGGATTGCATCAATCCGCAAATGGGCGAAACCGTTTGTGACCCCGCTTGCGGTACAGGTGGATTCCTGCTTACTGCTTATGATTATATGAAAGGGCAGTCTGCAAGTAAAGAAAAGCGTGATTTTTTGCGTGACAAAGCTTTGCATGGTGTGGATAATACGCCTTTAGTAGTAACACTTGCTTCCATGAATCTCTATTTACATGGTATAGGCACAGACCGTAGTCCGATTGTGTGTGAGGACTCTTTGGAAAAAGAGCCATCAACCCTTGTTGATGTGATACTCGCCAATCCACCTTTTGGAACTCGCCCTGCTGGTTCTGTGGACATCAACCGTCCGGATTTCTATGTAGAAACCAAGAACAACCAGTTGAACTTCCTCCAGCACATGATGCTTATGCTCAAAACCGGAGGACGTGCTGCCGTGGTGCTTCCTGACAATGTTCTCTTTGAAGCCGGAGCTGGTGAAACAATCCGTAAACGCTTATTGCAAGATTTCAATCTGCATACTATATTACGTTTACCCACAGGCATCTTCTATGCCCAAGGTGTAAAAGCCAATGTGCTGTTTTTCAGCAAAGGGCAACCTACCAAAGAAATATGGTTTTATGATTATCGTACCGATGTAAAGCACACGCTTGCCACCAATAAACTGGAACGCCATCATTTAGATGATTTTGTCTCCTGCTACAATAATCGGGTAGAAACCTACGATGCAGAAAATAATCCGCAAGGGCGTTGGCGCAAATACTCGGTAGATGAGATCATTGCCAGAGACAAAACAAGCCTCGACATCACATGGATAAAACAAGGCGGTGAGGTGGACGACCGTTCATTGGCAGAATTGATGGTAGACATTAAAAATAAAAGCCAAACGATAAGTGTGGCTGTAGCTGAACTTGAAAAATTGCTCGCAAACATAAATGAAGATTGAGTGCATGGAAAACAATAAGATAATCATATCAATGGAACAGCAATTTGGAGAAGTTATAGACATCATTCTCCAACATAAAGGTCGTGCTTCAAGAGCCGTAAATAACGAACTATTGTTTACAGCGTGGTATGTTGGTGGATATGTATCAGCCAAATTGAAAAGCGAGGAATGGGGAAGCAAGGTTGTAACGCAGTTATCCGAATATATCCGTTCCCAGCGTCCAGACATCAAGGGCTATAGTCGGAGAAGCATTTACAATATGGTGATGTTCTATGATGAATATTCATCGGAAACATTCAGTTCCACTGTAGAGAAGTATTTGAACGCTGAATTTGTGCAGCCAAGAACTGCACAAATAAAAGCAAGCCAACCTACACAAGAGGTGGCTGTAATTGTGCAGCCAACATCTGCCCAAATTATCCATTCAACATTTGGACAGATGCCCAAAATATTGGAGTTGACCACATTGACCAATCATATAGAGATTCTTTGCCGATGCCAAAGTAATGAAGAGCGGATGTTCTATATACTCTATGCCAATAAAGAACATTTAGTGAAGCGAGAACTTCAGCGTTGTATATCGAATCAAACATATACAGCTTTATTGAGCAGTAAAGACAATATGTCGAAAGGCTTACTTGGTGCTTACCCCAATGCCCCTATAATGTTTAAGGACACATTGTTCGTTGATTTCTTGAACTTGCCTAAGAAACATAGCGAATCCAAACTTAGAAAAGGCTTGGTAGAACACATGAAGCAGTTTATTCTTGAGCTTGGAAAGGACTTTATCTTTATGGACCAAGAGTATCGTCTCAATATAGGTGCATCTACATTTAAGGCTGATTTGCTGTTCTTCCATCGTGGCTTACAAGCATTGGTAGCTGTAGAATTGAAAAAGACAAAATTCCATCCGCACGACCTCGGTCAGTTGGAATTTTATTTGGAAGCACTCGACAGAGATGTAAAGCGTTCTAACGAAAACCCTTCTATCGGCATTATCCTTTGCCCGGAAGCCGACAAGGTAGTGGTGGAATACGCAATGAGCAGAAGCATGAGTCCAACAATGATAGCAGAATACAAACGTATCCTCATTCCACAGGAGCGTATGCAACAACAACTAAATGAGTTTTGCAACCTTTTCTTAGATAAAGACTAATCGGTATGGATACAAAGAAATTACGTCAAAAGATACTCGACCTCGCTATTCGTGGCAAACTCGTTCCGCAAGACCCAAACGATGAGCCTGCATCTGTATTGCTTGAACGAATCAAGGCTGAAAAAGGACGATTGATAAAAGAGGGGAAAATTAAAAAGAGTAAGAAATCGGTAAAAACTTCCGATACGCCCCATTATCCCTACTTGCTACCTAATAGATGGTGTTTGTCTACTTTAGGTGAGGTGTTTACGCTTCAAGCAGGAAAAAACATAACAGCAAAAGATATTAAGGATACCACCACAGAATTACATCCTTACAAATGTTATGGCGGCAATGGCGTTAGGGGATTTGTTGCATCATATAACAGAGAAGGAGATTTCTCAATCATCGGAAGGCAAGGAGCACTTTGTGGAAATATCAATATTGCTAAAGGAAAGTTTTACGCAACAGAACCTGCTGTTGTTGTGGAAAGATATTGTGATGTAGATTTAATGTGGGCATATTACACATTGACAGCTTTAAACTTAAATCAATATGCCACCGCTACTGCCCAACCTGGACTTTCTGTTGCTGTTATTAATGATGTCTGTATTCCGATACCTCCACAAAAAGAGCAAGAGAGAATATCAAAAGAAATAGAACATTGGTTTGCTTTAATAGACCAAATAGAACAAGGAAAAGCCGATTTACAGACTATAATCAAACAAGCCAAAGCCAAAATCCTTGACCTCGCCATTCACGGCAAGCTCGTACCGCAAGACCCGAATGACGAACCAGCCATTGAACTGCTGAAACGTATAAACCCCGACTTCATACCTTGTGATAACGGGCATTATACGCAGTTACCTGAAGGATGGGCTGTTTGCAGGCTTGAACAAATTACAAACTATGAACAACCTACTGCTTATATTGTAAACTCAACAACTTATGATGATTCCTATTCAACACCTGTTTTAACAGCAGGTAAATCATTTATTATAGGCTATACCAACGAAACTGCTGGTATATACTCAAATCTTCCTTGTATAATCTTTGATGATTTTACAACTGATTCAAAAAAAGTTAATTTCCCCTTTAAGGTAAAATCATCAGCAATGAAGATTCTAAAAATACACACTGATATTGAAGTTGATTATGTGGCAATGTTTATGAGCATTACCAAATTGGTAGGTGGCACTCATAAACGATATTGGATTTCTGAATACTCAAAATTAGAAATACCCATACCACCAAAGGCTGAACAAAAACGAATTGTTTATACAGTCCGTGAAATCTTTACACAATTAAATGAAATAATGGAGAGTTTATAGGCTCTTCATTATCAAATCCAAAGATATAAAAAACTTATTTATAGCCTCTACAATCCTTTGCTGCTCTTTGTAAGGTGGAATAGGTACATCAATCGCCTTGAACAGTTTCTTATTCAAATGCGGAATGGCAGAACCAACCTTATTCTCTCGCAATATCTCCCTATGCAAGTTGATAATTTGCAGCACATACTCGGTATTCATATTCTCATTGATAGATAACTGTTTAAAAGTGTTACCTTGATAACCATCTATTGGGGTTCTGAATACCTCTCCAGAGTTCTCTCCGTCAACTAAAATCAAAAGAGAATTTGCTGCTATATATTTACCAGAAGTCAAAGTCTTGGCATTATGCTTACCACGCAAATATTTGACATCAAGATTTATTCGTTCTATACCATTTTGCTTATCACCATCAATTAACGAACATAACATTTGCATGGGTACAACTGTCCATCCTTCAGGTAACTGCGTATAATGCCCGATACGTTTTGCTATATTGTTACTGTATTCATTATAAATCAATGTAATATGGTAACAAAATTCAAAAATCATTTGGCAAAGACTAATCTTGCCAAGAACACCGTCACTTCCTATGTGTGGACGGTGCAGTATTTCCTTAATCATTATGGAGAAGTAAACAAAAAGAACCTTTTGGCATACAAGGGGTATTTGGTGGAGAACTTCAAACCGCAGACGGTTAACTTGCGATTGCAAGGAATTAACAAGTATCTGGAGTTTACGAAACAAGAAAAACTAAAAGTGAAGTTCGTAAAAGTACAGCAAAAGAACTTCTTGGAAAATGTAATCAGCGATGCCGATTACAAATTCCTTAAAGCCCAACTTAAAGCTGATGGTTACGATGAGTGGTATTTTATCGTGTGGTTTATGGCTGCCACCGGAGCACGTGTTAGTGAATTGCTCCACATCAAAGCAGAGCATATCAAAGTGGGGTATCTTGATCTGTATAGCAAAGGTGGAAAGATTCGACGGCTATACATCCCCAAGAACCTACGGACGGAAGCAGAGAAATGGTTGAAGCATCAAGGTTTAACATCCGGCTATATCTTTTTGAATCGTTTCGGACAGCGTATTACTACTCGTGGAATCGCTTCCCAACTCAAACATTTTGCCGAAAAATACGGAATGAACAAGGAAGTTGTTTATCCTCATTCATTCCGTCACCGTTTTGCCAAAAACTTCCTTGACCGCTTTAATGACCTTGCTCTACTAGCCGACCTAATGGGGCATGAAAGCATAGAAACTACACGCATCTATCTACGTCGCACTGCTAGCGAACAGCAGAAGATTGTGGATAAAGTGGTTAACTGGTAAAATCGCATCAGCCTTTAGAAGTGTATTCGTTTACACTTCTAAGGCATTTTGAATGTTATCAAGAACAGAGAATAGTTCTTCTATCTTTTGAACAATGCGTTGTTGTTCTGTCAATGGAGGCAATGGAAATAACCATTCATCAATATGCCCTTTACTAATAGAGGGAGAATTATCTCCTTTCATAAATTGGTTTAATCCATTTACCACATAGTCTGAAACCATAAGATAATAGCAATAATTAGAATTTAGAATTTGTGGAATAGCACTACACACGTAAAATCCTGTCGATGCTATACAATTATCAGTAACAACCTTTGCTATATTGCGCAAATAAGGACGAACCATCGAAAATATAACGTCATTCTTTTGAGTATAACGGCTGGCTCTACTTGGTGCATTTGCCGTTTTTATTGTTTTAATTTCGTTTATTATTTGCTGTTTATTATCAATGGAATCAATATCGATATATTGAAATTCGTTGTACTTGGGTTTTGTCGATTTCATAGGGAGAAAGATATTCTTTCCTTTTACCCAAACCCAATTTTGAGGCAACTTCTCACTATGCCCGTTATCACAAAGTGTGAAGTCGGGATTTATGCGCTTCAACAATTCGATAGCAGGTTCATCGTTTGGGTCTTGCGGTACGAGCTTACCATGAATGGCGAGATCAAGAATCTTGCTTTTGACCTGCTTGATTGTAGCCTGTAAATCAGCTTTGTCTCGCTCTATTTGGTCAATTATAGCAAACCATTTCTCTATTTCCGTTACGATACGTTGCTGTTCTGCTAATGGAGGTAGTGGTATTTGCAAGGATAATAGCAACCCTCGTTTTAATCCAGGTATTAATCCATTTGCTTTTGATACTATGCTCTCTATGTTATTTTTTACAACAATTTTTATGTATCTAATATTGGTACAATTTGTATATGATCTTACTGCTTGTATTTGGCGAGCTATATGAACTGTGCCAATATTATTAATAGCCATCTTTCCAACCCCTGCACCTTTACATACAACAAGCAAGTCATTTAAATGCGAATAAACAGATGGGAATTCAGTCCATCTGTTTATGACAAGCTGTTCGTTTTCGATATTACTCGCTCCAATAATATATGGGATACCAGCAATATTGGCATTATATTTTTCTGGTGGAAAATCTTGACCAGAAACAAGTTCTAAGGTTTCCTCTAATGTTGTCCATACCCATCCCTTTGGTACCTCAAACGGCACGTTCTCATAATGGGGCGTATGTAAAGCTGTCTATCACTTTATTGCATTAACAAAGATGTTTGGTCAAATTTACTTTACGCATTGCTCTATATGATTACAAATAAGATACTATCTGCCCTTGCCACTCTTAATCGGCTTGCAAAGCCATTTTGCCATTTTTGCACAACGGATTACTCAGTTAAGTTCATCCTCGTCTTTGTCTTTTCCCCATCCACTATCGTGATTGCCACCGCATGAAGATGACATAGAAATAAAGTTAAAGAAAAGTGATATAAAAAGAAATAGGGTATAACTCATTGAGCTACACCCTATATTCCTATTTGTAGTTATCGTTGTTTATCGCAACTTACTTCACTTCCTCAAAGTCAGCATCCTGCACATTATCCCCATGCTTGCCATTATCCTGAGCGCCGCCTTGTTGTCCGGCATTCATATCAGGACCGGCTTGTGCACCACCCTGAGCACCGCTCTGAGCATACATTTCAGCGCTTGCGGCCTGGAAAGCAGTATTCAGTTCAGCCATCGCAGAATCAACAGCAGCCAAATCCTGTGCTTTGTGAGCATCTTTCAGTTTCTGAAGGGCAGCTTCAATCGGAGCTTTCTTGTCGGCAGGCAACTTATCGCCCAGTTCCTTCAGCTGATTTTCAGTAGTGAAAATCATTGAGTCGGCTTGGTTCAGTTTGTCAACTTTCTCACGTTCTTTCTTATCGGCTTCGGCATTTGCTTCGGCTTCGGCTTTCATCTTTTCGATTTCTTCCTTGCTCAAACCGCTGGAAGCCTCGATACGGATAGCCTGTTCCTTACCGGTAGCCTTATCCTTGGCAGATACTTTCAAGATACCGTTGGCATCGATATCGAATGTTACCTCGATCTGAGGAATACCGCGACGTGCCGGAGCGATACCTGTCAGGTTAAACTGACCGATTGACTTGTTCTGTGCAGCCATCGGACGTTCACCCTGCAATACGTGGATAGTAACTTCCGTCTGGTTGTCGGCGGCGGTAGAGAATGTTTCGCTCTTCTTGCAAGGAATAGTCGTATTGGCGTCAATCAGCTTGGTCATTACACCACCCATAGTCTCGATACCCATAGACAGCGGAGTAACATCCAGCAATACAACACCCTTGATTTCGTCCGTCAAAACAGCACCCTGTACGGCAGCACCTACCGCTACTACCTCATCCGGATTCACGCCTTTGGAAGGAACTTTACCAAAGAAGTCTTCAACCAATTTCTGTACAGCCGGTATACGTGAAGAACCACCTACAAGGATAACTTCATCTATATCGGAGTTGCCCAAACCGGCATCACTCATAGCCTTCTTGCAAGGTTCAAGACAAGCCTGAATCAAATTGTGAGCCAAAGCCTCGAATTTGGCACGCGTCAGAGTCTTAACCAAGTGCTTGGGCACACCGCCTACCGGCATAATGTACGGCAGGTTGATTTCCGTACTGGTAGAAGAAGACAATTCGATCTTTGCCTTTTCGGCAGCTTCTTTCAAACGCTGCATAGCCATCGGATCCTGAGTAAGGTCAGCACCTTCGTCGTTCTTGAACTCCTGAACCAGCCAGTCGATGATTACCTGGTCGA
>ENA-ORPH01000524-ORPH01000524.1-human-gut-metagenome-genome-assembly--contig:-NODE-524-length-42880-cov-5.894945_pt1 | contig 42880 bp, 43 predicted proteins | sample MGYA00242142_ERZ509074 | MGnify/ENA primary metagenome ERZ509074 (study PRJEB26280, sample SAMEA2338724) | human gut metagenome | biome: human gut; feature: human-associated habitat; material: faeces...
TTACCAAATGTAGGAAAAAGTACAATGTTTAATAGTATAACAAAAGCAGGAGCAGAATGTGCAAATTATCCATTTTGCACAATAGAGCCAAATGTAGGAGTAGTAGCTGTTCCAGATGAAAGAATAGACAAATTAGCAGAAATGTATAAACCACAAAAAGTAACAAAAGCAATTGTAGAATTTGTAGACATAGCAGGATTAGTAAAAGGAGCAAGCAAAGGAGAAGGATTAGGAAATAAATTCTTATCACACATTCGTGAAGTAGATGCAATAGCTCAAGTAGTAAGATGTTTTGAAGATCCAAATGTAATACATGTAGACGGAAGTGTTAATCCATTAAGAGATATAGAAACAATTAATTTGGAATTAATATTTGCAGATATGGAAACATTAGAAAAAAGACTTGACAAAGCAAAGAAAAATCTAAAAGCAGATAAAAAATATCAAGCAGAAATAGATTTAATAGAAAAAATTAAAGCAAATCTAGAAAAAGGAATACCAGCAAGAGCAATAGAATTTAACGAAGATGAACAAGAAATCGTAAAAGATATGTTTTTATTAACAGCAAAGCCAATACTTTATATTGCAAATATATCAGAAGATCAGATTGGAAATGCAGAAAATGAACCAATGGTAAAACAAGTAAAAGAATATGCTGCAAAAGAAGGAGCAGAAGTTATACCATTATGTGTAAAAATTGAAGAAGAATTATCTGGATTAGAAGAACAAGATAAAAAAGAGATGCTAGAAGCACTTGGATTAGAGGAATCAGGATTAGATAAATTAATTAAAAAGAGTTATGACTTATTAGGATTAATGTCATTCTTGACTGCAGGAGAACCAGAAGTAAGGGCATGGACAATAAAGAAAGGAACAAAAGCACCAAAAGCAGCTGGAAAAATCCATTCAGATATAGAAAGAGGATTTATAAAAGCAGAAGTAGTATCATTTGATGATTTAGTAAGAGAAGGATCTATGGTAGCCGCAAGAGAAAAAGGATTAGTACGTCAGGAAGGAAAAGAATACATTATGCAAGATGGAGATATAGTATTATTTAAATTTAATGTGTAAAACGTGAAAAAATGAGTAAAATAGCTTAAAGAAAGATACAAGAAAAAATTTACAACAAAAAAATAAAAAAAATATGCAAAAAAACTTGCATTTGACAAAAAAATGTAGTATAAATATAAAGAAGAGATAAATACTATAGATAAAAGAAAGAGGTATGAAAATGAAGAAAGAGAAAATATTGAAAATAATCGTTGTATTAATTTTAGGAGTTACATTACTTGCAATGTCAACAAGAGTATTTGCAGCAGTAGGAGATAGCGATGGACTTATGGATTTGTATGATGACACAACAAACCAATTAAATACTACAAATACAAATAATACTAATACTAATACAAATCTATTAAATACAAATACATTAAATACGAATACAAATATAACTAATACTACATTAAATACAAATAATTACAATACAAATTTACCAAAAGCAGGTGCTGCTGAAAATAAAATGTTAGGAGTAGCATTCACAGTATTAGCTATAACAGCCGTATATGCATACAAAAAAGTAAAAGAATATAAAAACATATAAGAGAAAAGTAAAATAAAGGTTTCTTACAGAGAAAATTAGCCTTAGGTTGAGAACTAATTTAAGAAAACGTATTTGAAAAACTAACTCTTTAAGTTTCTAGTGAATAAGCTAGACGTGTAAGATACGTTATAATCAGTAAATTAAGTTAAAATTAGGATGGAACCGTGCATGCACTCCTATAGATGTAAGTCTATAGGAGTGTTTTTGTAGTTTATGTTAAAAAATTGGCTATATTTTGGCAAAATTGCAGAAAACTCTGTTCCATACAATTATAAAACATGGGGGTATAATTATGATTAAAGTAACACTAAAAGATGGAAAAGTATTAGAGGTAGAAGAAGGAAAAACAGTATTAGAAGTTGCAAAACAAATTAGCGAAGGATTAGCAAGAATGGCAACATGTGCAACAGTAAATGGAGAAGTAAAAGACTTAAGATATGAATTAAAAGAAGATTGTAATTTAAGTATAGAAACATTTGAAAACAGTGAAGATGGAAAAAAGGCATATTGGCATACAACAGCTCATATCATGGCACAAGCTGTAAAAAGATTATTTCCAAATACAAAATTAGGAATAGGACCAGCTATTGAAAATGGATTTTACTATGATTTTAAAGTAGAAAAACCATTAACAGAAGATGATATGAAAAAAATTGAAGAAGAAATGAAAAAGATAATTAAAGAGGATTTACCATTAGAAAGAAGTTCATTATCAAGAAAAGATGCAATCAAATTAATGAAAGACAAAAATGAAGATTTCAAAGTTCAATTAATAGAGGAATTACCAGAAGGAGAAGAAATTTCTTTCTATACACAAGGTGAATATATAGACTTATGTGCAGGACCTCATTTAATGAGTACAGGAAAAGTAAAATCAATTAAATTATTATCAACATCAGCAGCATATTGGAAAGGAAATCAAGAAAATGATTCAATGCAAAGAATTTATGGAATTTCTTTCCCAAAAGCAAGTCAATTAGAAGAACACTTAAAATTGTTAGAAGAAGCTAAAGAAAGAGATCATAGAAAAATAGGAAAAGACCTAGAATTATTTATGACACATGAATTAGTTGGTTCAGGACTTCCAATGTATTTGCCACATGGCGCAACAATAAGAAGAATATTGGAAAGATATATTCAAGATAAAGAAATTGCATTAGGATATAGCCATGTATATACACCATCACTTGCAAATGTAGAATTATACAAAACAAGTGGACACTGGGATCACTATAAAGAAGACATGTTCCCACCAATGAAAATGGATAATGAAGAAATGGTTTTAAGACCAATGAACTGTCCACATCACATGTTAATATATAAGAGCAAAACACGTTCTTATAGAGATTTACCAATAAGAATTGGTGAACTTGCAAATGACTTCAGATATGAAAATAGTGGAGCTGTTTGTGGACTTGAAAGAGTTAGACAAATGTGTCAAAATGATGCACACTTATTTGTAAGACCAGACCAAATAAAAGAAGAAGTTGGAAATGTATTAAAATTAATAAAAGAAGTATATCAAAAAGATTTTGGGTTTTCACCAGATTCATTTAAATATAGATTGTCTTTAAGAGATAAAAACAATAAAGCAAAATATATTGATAATGATGAAATGTGGGAAACAGCAGAAGCACAATTAAGAGCAATTTTAACAGAGATGAATATAGACTTCTATGAGGCAGAAGGAGAAGCCGCATTCTATGGACCAAAGATTGATATTCAAATAAAAACAGCACTAAATCATGATGTAACAATTCCAACATGTCAATTAGACTTTGCATTACCAGAAAGATTTGATTTAAGCTTTATAGGAGAAGATAATAAAGAACATAGACCAGTAGTAATTCATAGAGCAATACTTGGTTCTTCTGATAGATTTATTTCATTCTTAATAGAAGAAACAAAAGGAGCATTCCCACTATGGTTGTCACCAGTTCAAGTTAAAATATTACCTATAACAGATAACCAAATTGAATATGCAAAAGAGGTTGAAGAGAAATTAAGAGAAAATAGAATAAGAGTAGAATTAGATGAGTCTAATGAAAAAGTTGGATATAAAATTAGAAAAGCTCAACTTGAAAAAGTTCCATATATGCTAGTTTTAGGAGCAAAAGAACAAGATGAAAAATTAATTGCAGTACGTTCAAGAAAAGCTGGAGATATTGGACAAATGAAATTAGATGAATTTATTTCAAAATTAAAAACTGAGATTGAAACAAAAGCAATAAGTGAATAGAAAAAAAGGTGGTAGACAATATGTCTGCCACCTTTTTCTATAGGAGGAGTTTTTAGATAAAACTTTGTTTACTCCATCAACTGTTTTGCTGCATTCAAAATAGCTTGAATTGCAGCTGCTTTATCCAACACTTCCTCGGGCTTGTATCCAATATCAACGATTTTATTGTATGTGACAATAAGATCATTAAAGAGTTCCTTGTTTTCGTTGATAACCTGCAAAATATCTGCAAGTTTATCAGCGTCTTCTACAATTTTATAAAATAGCTCCCAACACCAAAATTCCTAAATTATCCTCATAAATTTGTCTAAATTGAGTGACAGGCAGAGGGCTAACGCCTAGACCAGCTTCAATAGTATAACCAGGTCTATTGTAGTTTTGAATAAACCAATCCTTATAGCCAGCAAAGCAAGAAGCATATGGAGTAGGCTCAAGAGAGTATCCACTAACATTAGAAAATTGAGTTCCAATTGCAAAGGCTCCAGGAGGATTGTAATTTTGAAATTGCCAATAAATAACTTCACCTTGAGTATGATAAGCAAGAACCAATCGGAAGTTATGTTGCAATGTAAAATTATAAACAGCTATAGCTTCTGGTTCTGTAAGAGGTCCATAACCCACAAAATCTCTAGGAGAGGGTCCGAGTAAATCCTTGAGGATATTTTATTTCACGAGCATTTTCCCATCCTGCTGGAAACTGAAGATTCAAATCTACACCACGAATATTTGCTTTCCAGCCATCAGGAAAAGGAATTGTAGGATATTCATCAGCTATCTTTTGGGCTTGTTTGTAAGACTGAGAAGTTGCAGGCAAAGCACCAGTAACTAAATCGACACCATCAGGATTAACTAATGGCACAATGTAAATAGAAACAGAGTCAAATAATCTTCTGGCTGAAAAATTCCAAATAGTAGAATTATTTTGAATAGCAGTACAATATTCATATAAAAATTCTAAAAAAAGAATAGAAGTTATCCATTCATTAGCATGATAACTTGCTGAATAAAATACTTCTTTTTGTCCACGACCAACTCTAACAAAAGGAATATCTTTTCCTAAAACACTTTTTCCAATTGAACCAGTTTGTAAAAACGGATAAGATTGTTTTAAAATTTGTAAATTTTCATATAATAAATTAGAACTAAAAATGAAATCGTCCATAAAAACCTCATTTCTGAATATTTTCTTGATATGTGGCAAAATACATATAAGAAAAATACTATTATTATTGTAATATCATATGACAAAAATGTAAAAATGTGATATAAATATGTAGGAAAGGAATGATGCGAATGAACGAATATATGGAAATTGCCAAAAACAAATCAATTCAAGGCTTTAAAAACAAAGAGGGAGGTCCTTTTGGTGCAGTAATAACTGATAAAAACGGAAATATAATAGCAGAGGGGAATAATAGGGTTTTATGCAGTAATGACCCAACTGCACATGCCGAGGTTGTAGCAATAAGAACTGCTTGCGAAAAATTAAAAACATATGATTTATCAGATTATATCTTATATACATCATGTGAGCCATGTCCAATGTGTTTATCAGCAATAATTTGGGCTAATATTAAAAAAGTATATTATGGATGCACAAAAGAAGATGCAGGAAATATAGGATTTAGAGATGATATAATTTACCAATATTTAAAAGGTGAAAATAAAGATTTAATAAATTTACAACAAATGGATAGAGATGAATGTATAAAGGCATTTGAGGAATATAAAAAGGAAAATGGGTTAATTTATTAATACAGATTAGGAGGACAAAAGATGATTGATAATATAGAGGTGTTATGCCATAGTTGCATAAAAATAAGTGGGGATAAAACGATTTATATAGATCCTTTTAGGATAGAGGAAGAGATGAAAGATGCGGATTTGATTTTTGTTACACATAATCATTATGACCACTATTCAGAGGATGATATAGAAAAAATAAAAAAGGATAATACACAAATTGTTGTTCCAGAAGATTTACTTACAAATGTGTTGAGATTTGGATTTGAACCACAAAATGTATTGGCGGTTGAGCCAAATAAGAAGTATAAAATAGACGGAATTGAGTTTGAAACAGTTCCTGCTTACAATATTAATAAACAGTTTCATCCAAAAGTAAATGAGTGGGTAGGATATATTATAACATTAGATGGATTGAGATATTATTTTGCAGGAGATACTGATATTACAGAAGAAAGTAAAAAGGTGAAATGTGATGTTGCTTTTGTTCCAGTTGGGGGAACTTATACAATGAATGCTAAAGAAGCGGTTGATTTAATGCATATAATTAAACCACGAGTTGCGGTACCAATTCACTATGGTTGTATAGTTGGAACTCAACAAGATGCAGATTTTTTTGTGAAATGGCTAGGACCTGATATTGAAGGTGAAATATTGATGAAATAAATAAAAAACACTGTAGCGAATTAAATATTCGAGCAGTGTTTTTTTGGTCCCAATTTGGAACCTTAAATCTTGGAATAATTTTGGTGGAGATGAGGGGAGTCGAACCCCTGTCCATAACAAAATTCACATAAACTTCTCCGAGTGCAGTTAATTGTAAAAATTCATTTAATAAACGACAATCAACAAACGAAAACTAAACATATCTGCTAAATACCCACTGTTTTCGCAGAAAAAACAGCTTTGTTTCCCACTAAATGACACCAAATTAGAATATGTGGGGACACTCTAATAGGCGTTGCCGCAAACTAAGCAGCAAATGCTAATTCTGTATTATCAGCGTTTATTTTTAATTTCTCGTTTTTTAAGTGGCCAACGAGAATCCACTACTCGCTATTCATGCTTCAGATGAAATGTCGAAACCATTACATCCCCATATGCAATATTTATTATAATATATTTTATGAATAAATTCAATATAAAAAGGAACAATAATAAAAAGAAATGCTTTCTATTGCAAAAAAATGCAAATAGAAAGCATCAATAGATTAATTAGAATTCAGTTGAACTCTAAGCTATGAGGAAGTTTTATTTATGATAATGAAAAATCGGGTCTGTATCCCAGATGCAAGTCTTAGAATGGTCTGCAACAGCAGAAGAATATAACTGCAAAGCAGGAATATTTACAATTCCATTTTCGGAATTGCTATCAACAATTGTAGCCATATCATGTTCCAGTCCAATAAGAATGACGTAATGTCCGCCAGTAAGTTCCGAATTGTTATAATACAAATTATCACATACATACATTGGAACAGGAACGCCATATTTAATGTTTTTCTTAATTTGCTCAATATGCTTCAAGCGAGTGTTCGTATAAGGAAGTGTATTATCATTCGCAACGAGAGCAATCAACTCATCCAAGAAAAAAACACATCCATCCATTCCAAGGGGAATGTCATAAATGTTTTTGGCGTCATCATACTTCCAAGAGCAGTACCCTTTTTTTACCATGAGTTTAGTCAGAGCAAAAATAGAATTTTCACGTTCGTCAAAAAGTGAAGGTTTGTCTACTGTCAAATTAGCCCTGGCACAACATAAGATTAAAAGGTTATAAATAGCCAAAATTAAACTACTATCAACTTTTGCAGTGCATTTCTTGTTAAATGGCAGAGAGGACAGCAATGGATCTCTTTTTAATGCAAACATTTTTTGCTTGCTGAATTCAATTGCTGTATCTACAAGCCGATTTGCCACGATATTAAACCAGCAAATATTATCAGGGCCTAATCTATTTGCTTCATCTATGCTATCCAACAACAGAAGATAAGTAGATTTAAGTCTATCACTTGCTCCAAAATGATAAGATATTCGCCGATTGTTTAATAAGGGTTCTTTTTGAAATTCGGGTAGATGAGTTAAAGAAACAGCATGCTTGCAAAATCTTTTTGTGTACACGATAAATTACCTCTCAATCAATCAATTTTTTTAATGTCCGGATATATCCGACTTTTTACCTCCTCAATAAAAAAAGTCGCAGTACTATTATATAACAGTATTTACATAAAGTCAAACGAAAATTCATTAATCGCAAAAGAATATTTATATAAATTAATGCATATTTTTTTCCTTTTTTGTCATAATAAGAGTATACTTAAAAAACAAAAAGGAGGAAGAATATGAAAGCAACAGGTGTTGTAAGAAGAATAGATGATTTAGGTAGAGTTGTAATACCAAAAGAAATAAGAAAAACATTACGTATAAAAGAAGGAGAACCTTTAGAGATATTTACAGATAGAGAAGGACAAGTAATATTAAAAAAATATTCACCAATAGGAGAATTGTCAGAATTTGCAACAGGATATGCAGAAACATTATCAAAAACAACAGGACATATAGCTTGTATTACCGACAAAGATACAGTTATAGCAATATCAGGTGGACCTAAAAAAGAATTTTTAGAGCAAAATGTTAGTGAAGAACTTGAACAATTAATGGAAGATAAAGAAGTTTATACAAGTAAAGAAAATAGTGATGTAGCAGTGCCTATAACAAAAAATGATAACAATGAAAGAAAATATAATGCACAAGTTGTATATCCTATTATTTCTAATGGAGATACAATTGGAACTGTAATTTTATTATCTAAAGAATCAAATACAAAAATGAATGAAGTTGAAAAGAAGGTTGCACAGTCAGCAGCTACTTTTTTGGGAAGTCAGATGGAAATATAGTGACAATTTGGGGTCGGTGTTTTTTTTGACAGCTTGTTAAGAAAAACACCGACCCCAAATTGTCACCAAAATTATAACTTCAAGCTTACAATCGTTACTCCCATCTCGCCTTCACCGAAAAGTACCAGGCCTAAAATTATCAACAATTTTGTTAGTTTTTAGATATTTTTGAATACTATTTCGCAACGCTCCAGTGCCTTTTCCGTGAACAATTCTGACAGGGGAAAGTTTAGCAATATAACAGTCATCCAAATATTTATCTACTATAGGAATTGCCTCATCAACAGTCATGCCGAGTAAGTTTATTTCTGGGCTAACTGATTGAGCTTTAAAGCTAGACTTTTGAGAATAATTACTACCATTACTAATTTGTGCTCCAGAGTTTTTTCCACTTTTGTTTTTGCCTGATGTAGATGCAGAAGAAGTCTCGTGTAAATTTTTAATATCGACTTTCATTTTCATCATACCAATTTGAACTTGAACAGTATCATCTTTTGAAATATTTGATACAACAGTCCCATTAGTTTTTAAATTGCTTACATACACATTTAAGCCAGGTTTAATATTTTCTCTCAAGATTGCAGGAGAGATAGAGTCAATAACAGCGTTTTCAGATGTAGCTGAAACAGAAGCAATCTTGTCATTTAATTTGTTTCTAAGCTTATTTGCTTGAGAAGCGGAATTAGTAGATGAAATGTCACGAATCAATGAATTTGCAGTTTCTTTAGCATCTAATAATATTTGTTTAGCTTCTTGTTTTGCATTAGAGATTAGTTCTTTTTCACGTTCTGAAACATTAGAATGTTGATTTTTTAATGAATCACGTAATTTTTGTGCTTCTTCTAATACTTTAGCTGTTTGAGTTTTTTCTGTTTCAATTTTCGCTTTATCATCATAAATCTTTTTTAACAAGTCCTCTAGATTTATTGTTTCTTTATCAATCATAGAAGTTGCACGTTGAATGATTTCTTCTGAAAGACCAAGTTTTCTGCTAATTGCAAATGCATTACTTTTTCCAGGGATACCTATTAGTAAGCGGTAAGTAGGGCGTAGGTTTTCAATGTCGAATTCTACACTGGCATTTTTGAAGCCTGGTGTTACTAATGCATATTTTTTTAATTCTTGATAATGTGATGTAGCAACAGTGATTGCTCTAAGGTTTGTAAAGTATTGCAAAATGCTTATTGCCAGATGAGCTCCTTCAAGCGGATCTGTTCCAGAACCTAGCTCGTCAACAAGGATTAAGCTGTCTGATGTGGCAGAATGTGTGATATTTACAATATTGCTCATATGTGATGAGAATGTACTTAAAGATTCACTAATGCTTTGCTCATCTCCGATATCTGCAAAAATTTGGTCAAATACATAAATTTGTGAATGCTCGTCTGCTGGGATATTTAAGCCACTACAAGCCATTGCTGTTAAAAGCCCAACAGTTTTTAAGGTTACTGTTTTTCCACCAGTATTTGGACCAGTTATGATTAGACTTGAAAAGTCTTTTCCAATTTCTAATGATGATGGAACAACCTTGGCTGGGTCAATTAATGGATGTCTTGCGTTTATTAATTTTATGACTTTGTTTTCACTGATTTCTGGGGTTGTACAATGTAAATTTAAAGAATAATGAGCTTTAGCAAAGATAAAGTCAAGTTTTCCGATTAATTCTGTGTCAGCTTTTAATTCTTTTGTGTAAGGGTATAGAAGTCCACTTAAATTTTGTAAAATTCTTTCAATTTCAAGTTCTTCTTCAATATGCAAATTTGATAACTCATTATTTAAATCAAATACAGCAAGTGGTTCAATGAAAACAGTTGAACCACTGCTAGACATATCATGTACAAGTCCTTTTACATTGCTACGATATTCTTCTTTTACAGGAATTACAAAACGTCCATTACGAATTGTAACAATATTTTCTCTCATGTATTTAGAATAAGTAGATGAATGTAAAATAACATTTAATTTTGAACGTATATCTTGTTCAATTTTGCGTTCGCGTCTACGAATATCTTGTAATTTTGCTGATGCAGTATCTGCAATAGTATCTTCATCTAAAATTGATTTTGCAAATGTAGATACAACACTTGGATTTATATATAAATCTGAAAAATATTGTTCAATTGCAGAAAAATCAGAATTAGCAAGATAATCTTTAGCAAAATAATCTTTTAAATCAGATGCTATTTGCAAAATATTTTGTAATTCTAATAAAGCTTTTATACTAAGAGAACCACAGCCATCAAGAGCTTTTAAATAAACAGTTATATCAGCAATTTCTCCAATAGGAGGTGTGCTGTTTCTTTGAATAAGGATTACTCCTTGACTAGTCTCATTTAAAGTTTGCATTACAGTTTCTTTATCTTGAGAAGGACGAAGTTCTGTTACAAAATTCTTTCCTATATATGTTTTACAATATCCAGATAGAATATTTAAAATTTTATCAAATTCTAGTTTTTTTAAATTGTTATTCATTTTTTAAATTCATTCCTTTCATATATATTATTGCACAAAAATGCTTAGAAATCAATCAAAATATTGACTATTACTGGAAAAAAGTGTTATAATTAATTAGGTTAGCTTAAAGGAGGCTAAAAACATGATGTTGAAAGTAGAAGCGATAATTTGGCGGACTGCATTGGATTCTCTAGAAATTGAACTAGAAAGAAAGTTGACAGAACGCCAACGACAGAGTATTCTTCTGGGAATTCGGAAGATTATCTGGAGCTTCATACGAGAGAGGTATATCCTAGATATACTAATCTTACGACCGTTTAATGTCATCGAAGCATTTTACCGATTTGCGGACGATGAGATTCTCTACAAAAAGGATGTGAAAAAGCCATCATTGAACATGTGGAAACGATTTGTTCACGAAACAGTGAAATACCCTGAGATGCTAGAATGGTACCTTTAAAGGAGAGTGCTGGTGTAAAAACCAGCTTCTTCTTTTTTTATTGTATAAGAAAAATTACCTGGAGGAGATTTTTCTGCAATAACTCTTGCCAAAAAAAGGATTTGAATGTATAATATAGATATACTTAAAAAATAAAACGAAAAAGAGAGGAGCGATTTTTATGCAAATAAAAATAACAGGAAAGGAACTAAAGGTAACAGACGCAATAAACGATTACGTAGAAAGAAAAATGGAGAGAATTGCCAAATACTTTGACGATGCAGAAGCAGATGTGCTAATAAGAGTAGAAAAAAATGCTCAAATAGCAGAAATGAAAGTATCTGCAAATGGCGAAGTTTTCAGAGCAGTAACAGAAGATAAAGATTTGTATGCATCTATAGATAAAGATATAGATATATTAGAAGGACAAATTAGAAAATATAAAACAAAGAAAGACAAAATGCAAAAAGAATCTAGTTTGAAAAATTTAGATGTTAGTGCACCAGCACATGAAATAACAGATGAAATTTTAAAAACAGAATACTATGAAATAAAACCAATGACTCCAGAAGATGCAAAGTTAAAATTACAAGAAAGACCAACACAATTATTTTTAACATTCGTAAATGTTGAAACAGGAAAAGTTAATGTTATCCATAAATTAAAAGATGGTAAAAACTTTGGATTAATTGAGCCAGAGGCTTAGAAATATAGAAAGGAAGATTTTAAAAATCTTCCTTATTTTTTTGGTGGAAAAACATTCCTGTCGAAGAAGGATAGTTTTTTGTCGAAAAGTATTGAAAAAATATATATCAAATGATATATTTAAAGTGATATGAAAAAAATAAATACAAAAGTAATAAAAATAATATTAATAATAATATGGATGGTAGTAGTATTCTGGTTCTCAAATCAAGGCGGGACAAAGTCAAGTGGTACTAGTACAAGAGTGACAGAATTAATTGTAGATATTGTAGAAAAAGTGAATAATAAGGAATATAATTTACAAGAGATACATCAAACAGAAATGATAATTAGAAAACTTGCACATTATACGATATATATGGTTGGAGGATTTCTAATAATGAATTATGCGTATTCAGCTTCTCAAACACGAAAAAAACAAATATGTTGGAGTTTGTTTTTTGGAATGTTTTATGCTATGACAGATGAATTTCATCAATATTTTGTTCCAGGAAGAAGTGCAAGAATATTTGATGTAGGAATTGATACGCTAGGGGTTATAACAGGTATTTTAATTTATATGACGTTAATGAAATTAATAAATAAAATATATGTTAAGAGTTCAAAAGCTAAATAAGGGGGATAACTAAAGTGAATATGGAAATTACTCAAGAGAATATTACAGAAGAGAAAAATACAAAAAGTTTAATTTGCTCTGCTATCAAGAGAACAATAGATATAATAGGTGCTGTTGTTGGAATTATAGCATTAATTCCACTAACAATAGGAACTTTTATAGCTAATTTAATTAGCAAAGATAAAGGACCAGTATTTTATACTCAAAACAGAATTGGAAAAGACGGAAAGACTTTTAAAATGTATAAATTTAGATCTATGGTTGTTGGTGCAGATGATATTTTACAAGAATATTTAGATTCGAATCCAGAAGCTAAAGAAGAATATAGAATAAATAAGAAGTTAAAGGATGATCCAAGAGTAACAAAAGTTGGAAAATTTATAAGAAAAACAAGTATTGACGAATTTCCACAATTTATAAATGTATTAAAGGGAGAAATGAGTTTAGTTGGTCCAAGACCATATTTGCCTAGAGAAATAGGAGATATGGAAAACTATTATCCTTACATAGTTGACATGAAACCAGGACTTACAGGATTATGGCAAATAAGTGGAAGAAATGATGTGTCATTTAAAGAAAGATTAGAATTAGATTTAGAATACTATAAGAAAAGAAATATAAAAACATATATAAAAATATTAGGATTGACAGTAAGAAAAGTAGTACTTAGAGAGGGGGCAATTTAGCATATGAAGAAAAAGGTCCTACATATAGTTGAGGCATTTGGTGGAGGAATTTTTTCAATGCTGAGTGATTTGTTAAATAAACTTGATGATGAATATGAAATTGTTGTTGCATATTCATTAAGGAATCAAACCCCAGAGAATTTTAAGGAATATTTTAATAGTAATATAAAATTCATAAAAGTTGATGATTTTGAAAGAAATATTAATCTAAGCAAAGACTTAAGAGCATTAAAATCAATAAAAAATATAATTGAGAAAGAAAAGCCAGATATAATACATTTACATTCTTCAAAAGCAGGAGTTTTAGGAAGATTAGCTATAAGTGGCAAGAAAGTAAAAATGCTATATAATCCACATGGTTTTTCTTTTTTGAAATTGGACGAGCCTAAAATAAAAAGATTATCATATTGGCTTATAGAAAAGATGATGGCTGTTATAAATCCTAAGTGCACAATTGTGGGATGTTCAAAAGGTGAATATGAAGAAGCTTTAAAATTATCAAAAAATTCAATCCAAATTGATAATGGAATAGATATTTTTAAAATAGAAAAAATTCTTAAAGGTTTAAAAGATACAGATGTAGATTTTAATAAATTAAAAGTATGCACAATTGGAAGAATTGGATATCAAAAAGATCCTCAGATGTTTAATGAAATAGCAGAAAAATTTTCAACCATTGAGTTTACATGGATTGGAGATGGTGAACTCAAAGATAAATTACAATCAAATAATATAAAAATTACTGGATGGAAAAGTAGAGATGAGGTTCTAAAAATATTAAATAATAACAACATATTTATCTTAACATCATTATGGGAGGGATTGCCAATTTCTCTTTTAGAAGCAATGTATATGAAAAAGATTTGCATTGTTACAAATGTTGTTGGAAATAGAGATGTTGTAGAAGATAAAAAGAATGGTTTTATATGTAATATCACAGAAGAATTTGTGAAAGTCATTGATGATATAAAAAATAGAAGATATGATTTTGAAAAAATTTTGCAAAATGCTTATAGTGATGTTAATAATAAATACAATACAAAAATTATGTGTGAAAAATATGTTAGGGAGTATTGTAGAAAAAATAAATGAAAAAAGATATTAATATACAGATTATTAGAATTATAGCAATGTTTTTTATTTTGTTTTGTCATTTTTTTAATGAAATAGGAAACAAACTTACAGTGTTAGGACAATTTTTTAATGTTGGAGTTTTTATTTTCTTTATAATTTCGGCATATTTATATGGAAAAAAGAATATACAGCATCCATCAAAGTGGCTCGTAAACAAGTTTTTACAAATATGTATACCTATTTATATTTGGTTAATATTTGTTAATGTTATATATATAGCAACAAATGCAAATGTAAAATATATTAATAATTTATTTTATATTTTAAACATTCAGGCATTTACAAATAATAATTTGTTAGGATTAGAACATTTATGGTTTATTTCTATAATATTGATAATGTATTTAATAACACCTTGGTTAAATAAAGCTAAAAATTTGAAATTAAGTCGTTCGAAAGTATATACACTCTTAGTATTCCAAATACTTAGTTTTATAGTATTGTCATTATTGAATGAAGACGTGGGAAGATATATTTTTTACATATTTATATATATAAATGTTTACTTTGCAAGTAGCAAAAATATAGAAATACATAATAAATATTTGATGATAGCTAGTTTTATTGTTGCAATAATATTTAGAGTGGGATTAAGAAGCATATTCGATAATACAATTATCTATTCTAATTTTGTGGTACTGCCAACTCAAACAATTATTGCAATAAGCATTTTTACATATTTAAAAAATCTAGATTTTAATATTAAAAGAATAGACATAATTAATTGGCTTGATGGAATAACATATTATATTTATATTGTTCATTATATTTTTTGCGTTGGACCATTGAAAATAGTTCATGAGCTTTCTATATGGTATCCAGTTCAAGTGATAGGTGTATGTTTTCTATCTATAGTATTTGGAACTATATTAAAAAATATGACAGAAATTATTAATAAAAAGATTGTAAGGACGTGAAAAAATGATATTTTTTAAGATTTTATGGCATATAAATTGTGCAATAAAAAAGATTTTATTAAAAATTATTTATAGAAATAAAATTAAGTTTGGAAAAAATGTACAATTTAGAAAGCGATTTAATTTAGTTATAGAAAAAAATGGAAAAGTAGTAATTGGTGATAATACTTTTTTTAATGATGATTGCTCAATAAATGCAATGAGTCAAATAAATATAGGAAAAAATTGTTTATTTGGAGAAAATGTAAAAATTTATGATCATAATCATAGATTTAGAGAAAATAACAAATTAATTTCAGAACAGGGTTATTCTATTGGAAAGGTTGACATTGGAAATAATTGTTGGATTTGTAGTAATACTGTTATTTTAAAAGATTCTAATATAAAAGATAATACAGTAATTGGAGCTGGAAATATTGTTGATAATATAATAGAAGAAAATACTTTAGTAATAAATAAAACAAACTATGAAAAAATAAAACTTCATGAGGTGAAGATTGGAAATGGATAAAATAAAAGTGATGCATGTATTTCATTCAATGGATGTTGGTGGTGCACAAACATTAATAATGAATGTATACAGAAATATGGATTTAAATAAATATGAATTTTCTTTTATTGTTTCAAAAGATGGATTTTTTGATGAAGAAATAAGGCAATTAGGTGGAAAAATATATAAAATACCATATGTTACGAAAAATGGTAGTATCATATATAAAAATAGAATTAAAAGGATATTGAAAGAACATTCGGATTATCAAATAGTACATTCACATATTGACCAAGTTTCTGGAATAGTTATGCAAGCAGCTAAAGAAGCAGGAGTAAAAGGGAGAATAGCACATAGTCATAATACAAAGAATGTGAATGGAATATTTGGGAGATTGTACAAAAGTTATTTGGAAAGCAAAATTTTACCAAATGCAACTGATTTGTGTGCATGTTCTGATAATGCAGCCCAATGGCTTTTTAAAGAAAAAGCTTCAGAGGCTGTAGTTATTAATAATGGTATAGATATTGAAAAATTTAAATATTCAGATGAAAAAAGAAGGAAGATACGTGACGAATTAGAGATTTCAGATAATACATTTGTAATAGGTCATATAGGTGTGTTTAGAAAACAAAAAAATCATAAATTTTTGATAGAAATATTTAATGAATATTTAAAGTCAAATCCAAATAGTATTTTAATTTTAGTTGGTGATGGAGAATTAAAAGAAGAAATTGTAGATATGGTTAAAGAACTTAACATCGAAGAAAAAGTAAAATTTTTAGGAGTTAGGCTTGATACTGATTATATATATTCTGCAATTGATTTGTTTTTATTTCCATCATATTTTGAAGGATTAAGTTTATCTCTAATAGAAGCTCAAATCGCAGGATTAACAATATTAACTTCGACAGGTGTAGATATGAAAACGGATATTTCAAAAAATATAAAATTTTTAGAATTAGATGATGAACCTTCTGAATGGGTAAAACTTATAAAAAAATATAATAGATATGATTGTTTAAAAGAAGCAATAGAAAATGGATATGATCAAAAAGAAATGATAGCTAAAGTTTTAGGCGTATATAATAAAATAGAAAAAAGAGGATAAGTAAATGAAAAAACAGAGATATATCAAAGCGACATTCTATAGTCTGAGCATAATTTTCGTTATAGCAATAGTAACTAAAATATATCAAAATACATTATTGCCAATGAAATACTTTTATGATAGTTTAAATATATTATCATTAATGAATGGAAATTACAATGCAGATAAGACATATGTTGTTACAGCAAAGATATTTGATGCAATAAATATATTTGGATTTTCATCATTGATACAATATAGTATAACATTTGGAATAATATTTAATATTATAATATTTGTTGAATTATTAAAAAGAAATAAAACTTATACAACAAGTCAATATATTTTTATATATGTTAGTACAGTATTATTAAACATTTATGTTTTTAATTTAAGTAAAGATATAATACAATTTACTGTTTTTTTGCTAGTATATCATGGCTTAATTAAAGATGAAAAAAGTAATAAAGAAAAGCTATTTTTCATAGTAATTGTTTTAATTATAGAAGCATTAACATATAGAATGTATTATGGAATAATGGCTATTATGATAATGGCAATTTATATTGCATATAATATGTTATTAAAAAATAAAAAGATAAATAAAAAAATTATATTTAAAACTATAATGTTGTGCTTGTTGGTCTTTTTTACAATAGTATTTATTGTAAGTATTATTTCAAAAGAAAATTATGAACAAATATTAAATGTAAGAGATGTTACGAATAGTGCGAGAAATGAATCAGTTGATGCTGTTACTATAATAAATGATTTATTAGGAAAAAATACTAATTTCTTAATATTTATCTGTAATTATATTATTAATTTTATAAGAATGGCTTTACCATTTGAATTATTACTAAAAGGAATAAAATATATACCATTTGTTATATATCAAATATATGTGGTTTATATATTGCTGAGATTAATAAAAAAGATTAGTTCAGATAATATATTATTAATAGCAACATATTTAGCATTTTTCATGATTTCTGTAATATTTGAACCAGATTTTGGCTCATTTGTAAGACATGAGTCAGCTATATCTTTAATATTAATAGAAATATGCAAAAAGGGAGAAAAAACAAATGAAAGAGAAGATTAAGGTATTACAGATTGGAATGTCTGGAAATCAAGGTGGAATAGAAACATATATATACAATCTTTATAAAAATTCAAATAAAGATGAATTTCAGTTTGATTTTATAGACATTTCGAATGATAAAATTGCATTTTATGATGAATTAGTGAGTGATGGAGCCAATATATATAAAGTAATAGGAAGAGATAAAAACTATTTTGAGCATATTAGCCAACTAAAGAACATTATAAAAAAAAATAATTATAATATAATTCATATACACATTATGGATTATAGTTGGTTTGAGCCTATAGTAATAGCTAGCAAGTATTCTAAAGCAAAGATAATATTACATAGTCATAGTGCTAATAATGTGATGACATGGAACCAAAAACATAAAATGTTACACAAAATAGGAAAATGGTTATGTAAAAATGTTAAAGCTGAGCATGTTGCTTGTGGAAAAAAAGCGGGAGAATTTATGTTTCCAAACCAAATTTTTACTATATTAAATAATGGGATTGATTTAGATAAGTTTAAATATAATTACCAATATAATGAAGAATTAAGAAAAGAATTAAAAATAGCTGAAAAAAGTTTTATAATAGGACAAGTAGCGAAATTAGATTTACCGAAAAATCCATTGTTTTTATTGGAAATATTTAATGAATATAAGAAAAAAGATATTAATGCGAAATTGGTTGTTGTAGGGGAAGGACCACAAAAAAAAGAGATGGAAGAAAAAATAAAAGAGTATAATTTAGGACAAGATGTTTTTTTACTTGGAAGAAGGGATGACTGTTATAAAATATATTCTATGTTTGATTTGTTTTTAATGCCATCTTTATATGAAGGATTTAGTATATCGCTAGTTGAGGCCCAGGCTAATGGATTAAAATGTTATACTTCTGATGAAGTTGATGAGGATTCAAATATTACTGGTAACGTACAATTCATATCATTAGAAAAAAATGCTGGGTTTTGGGCAGACCAGATACTTAATAGTAAAAATGAGCGTGATAGAAATGCACAAGAAAAGATTCCAGATAAATTTGATTTTAAAAACAGTTATGAAATGGTATATGAAGTATATAGAAGTGGAGTAGAAAATGAAAACAATTAGGATTTTACAATGTGGACTTACAGAGTCTTATGGTGGTATGGAAGCTTTTATATTAGAAGTGTATAGGAATTTAGATAGAACAAAAATACAATTTGATTTTTTAATAACACATAATGGAAAAATAGCATGTGAAGAGGAAATAAAAAGCTTGGGTGGAAGAATATTTAGGATTGAATATTCTAGAAAAGAAAATTTTGTAAAACATTATACAGAACTAGAAAATTTTTTTAAAATTCATGCATCTGAATTTTGTGCAGTACATATGAATAGTTGTTTTCCTAAATATTCATTACCACTAAAATACGCAAAAAAATATGGGATTAAAACAAGAATTTTTCATTCTCATAACTCAGGAGATATGTATGCTTCTAACTCAAAAATAAAAACATTTTTTAAAAATATTGAATATAAAATAGAAAGATATTTTATAAAAAAGAGAGCCAATGTAAAACTAGCATGTTCTAATGAAGCAGGGAGATATGTGTTCGGGAAAAGTGATTTTAAAGTTATAAATAATGGAATAGATATAAATAAATTTAAATTTGATTGTAAGCTTAGAGAAAAAGTTAGAAATGAGCTGAAATTCAAATATGATGATAAAGTTGTCGGCTTTGTTGGAAGATTACAATATCAAAAAAATCCATTATTTGCATTGAAAGTTTTTAATGAGTTACAAAAACAAGATTCAAAATATAAAATGATAATTATTGGAGTTGGAAACTTAAAAGAGAAGATGGAAAAATACATACAAGAAAATAAAATTGAAGGTGTATTTTTTTTAGGGCAAAGAAAAGATGTGAATGAATTATATCAGGCTATGGATTATTTTTTGTTTCCTTCTGTTTTTGAGGGATTAGGAATTGCATTAATAGAAGCGGAAACATCAGGGGTGCGATGCTTTGCTTCAACAGCTGTTCCTGAATTAACTAATATAACTGATAATGTAAGATTTTTAGAACTTGAAAAAGGAGAAAAGGAGTGGGCTAGAATAATATCTAATACAGATATAGTTTCTAGAAATGATTCCTATAAAAATGTTAAGAAGAATAAGTTCGACATAAGAGATACTGTTGGAGAACTTGTAGGAGTATATAATAAATGAAAAATGAATTATTGAGTGTAATAATACCTGTATATAATGTTGAAAAATATTTAGATAGATGTATAAGCTCTGTTGCAAATCAATCTTATAAGAATCTAGAGATAATATTAGTTGATGATGGCTCAACAGATGATAGTGGAAAAATCTGTGATAAATATGTTCAAGATGACAAAAGAATTAAAGTTGTTCATAAAAAAAATAGTGGACCTTCAGATTCAAGAAATATTCGGAATAGAAAATGCAAAAGGAAACTTAATTACTTTTGTAGATAGTGATGATGAATTGGAAAATGTAGATCTATATGCTAAGATTATTTATAATATGAAAAGAGATTTAGTGGATATTGCTTGTTTTGGGTATAAGAAGATTAATGATAATAATGAGATAATAGAAAAAATAAATGTTGATAATGATAGGTTTCTTATTCAAAACCAAAAATTTAGTTTATTATATCAAGGAGCTTTTTACACATTTGCATGTGTAATGTGGAATAAGATATTTAAAAAAGAAATATTTGAAAATATTAGATTTCCTAGTAAAAAGATTAATGAGGATGAATATATTATGCATGAATTATTCTTTATGGCTCATAAAATTGGATTGTATTCTGATGAAGTGTATTATTTATACAAACAAAGAGAAAATTCAATCACTAAAAGATATAATAAAAAGAGATTAGATGGAATAGTTGCATTAAAAAAAAGAATTGAATTTATCATAAAAAATAATTTGCCAAATGAGTTTTATCAACAAACAGTTAATCTTTTATTATACAACATTATTCAGCATTATAGAAGTATTGAAATTTATTATAGTGGTAAAGACAAATTAAGAATTCAAAATGATTTAAATAAAGAGTTTAAAACTTACTATGAAAGTTTAAAATTAAAAGATATAAGAATACAAAATAAAATTAAGTTTATAATGTTTAGGATTAATCCTAATTTTACAACAAAAGTATTAAATGTTTTCTTTAAGATATAAGGAGAGAAAAAATGGAAGAGGATACAATAACAATTATTATTCCAGTTTATAATTGCCAGGAATATTTAGATAGATGTATAAAATCTGTTGCAAATCAATCTTATAAGAACCTTGAAATAATATTAGTTGATGATGGCTCAACAGATGATAGTGGAAAAATCTGTGATAAATGGAAAGTAATTGATTCTAGAATAAGTGTTATCCATAAAACAAATGGAGGAGTTTCATCAGCAAGAAATATAGGAATAGCTAAGGCAAATGGAAAATATATAGGATTTGTAGATAGTGATGATTATTGTGAAGAAGATATGTATTTGAAAATGGTAAATGCTATTAAAAATAGTGGGAATGATATGGTTTATTGCGATATATATAAAAATAGGAGTTATGAAATGATTGGAAACAAAGAAGAAATAACCCCAATAGAAAGAATTAAAGAAATTTATCCATATGGAGCTGCTATGTGGAATGGTTTATATAAAAGTAAAATAATAAAAGAAATTAAGTTTAATGAAGAAATATATTATGGCGAAGATTTATTGTTTTTAACGGAATATTTAAAATTGTGCAAGAAAAATATAAAACACTTAAAAGAGCCTCTTTATAATTATTGCGTCAATGAGGGCAGTATAACATTAAAGTCTGATAGAGAAACAGCTCTAAAAAAATATTATAATTACATATTGGCTGCCAATTTAACATTGAGCGAATTGGAAAAGGGTGAATTGAAACTTGATTATTTTTACAAAAGATATATAGATTTAATTTATCATATATGTCAAAAATTTGATAATATAGATTATATGAATTTTTTACAAGAACAATTAAAAAAATATAGAGGATATTTTAATTTAAAACAGAAAATCTATTATTGTCTATTAAAAATTAATGAGAATATGTTAAACACAATATATAAAAAATTATAATATTGCATTGATTGGAGTTTTTATGAGAAAAAGAATAGATTGGATAGATTTTTTAAAAGGATTTTTAATATTAACAGTGATGCTAGGACATACTGAAGGATGTCCTAAAATTTTGAAAGTATATATTTATTCATTTCATATGCCATTGTTTTTCTTTTTGGCAGGATATACTATGTCTATAAAAAACTACACTCTAAATGAGTTTGTGATAAAAAAAGTAAAATCATTAATTATTCCAGGAATTTCTCTAGGAACAATAAGTTTAATATATGAGATAATTTTCTTAAAGATAAATAGAATAAGTATTAAATCAGCTATTTTAGGATTACTTTTTCAAATGAGAGGGCAAGGAATGGCAATTGCCTGGTTTCTTGTTTGCTTGTTTGTGTGCCAGGTAATGTTATATATAATAATAATAAAATTTAAAAATCAATTCAAAATTATTTTTGGTGTATCCATATTAAGTTATATATATACAAGAATCGGAAAAATGTATTTACCTACAGTTGTTTTGCCATATTCACTTGATATTGTTGGAATAGCAATGTTATTTGTATATTATGGCTATTATTGCAAAGATAAAGATATCAATATAAAAAATAATAGATTATTATATATGATTGGATTTTTTGGAATATCACTTTTGACATGTTTCCTAAATTATTATTTATTTGGATTTAATGTTGATATATATAGTGATAGTTTTGGAAGTTATTTATTATTCAATATTTCAGCATTAAGTGGAATAAATGCTTTTGTTATGTTATTCAAAAAAATTAGAAAAGCGAGAATATTAAAATATATAGGATATAATAGTTTAATATATTATGTTTTACATACTATATATTTTGAAACTTTAGATATTATATGTGATAAGTTAAGTATAACTAAAAATTCAGTAATGATTTCAATTGCATATATAGTAATTACAGCTATATTAATCATGCCATTAGTTTATTTTATTAATAAATACTTTCCGTATATTTTAGGAAAGGAAAGAAAGAATAGAGAGGAAGAAATATGCGTTCACAAAATTCAATAAAAAACACAATTGTTTCTATGATAATGAGTGTAGTAACTATTCTTATAGGATTAGTAACACAAAAAATATTTATAAAAATATTAGGAACAGAATATTTAGGATTAAATGGATTATTTTCTAATATATTGTCTATGCTCTCAATTGCTGAACTGGGCATAGGGTCAGCAATTATATATAGTCTATATAAACCGATAGCAGATAATGATAAAGAAAAAATAAAATCATTAGTAGAATTTTATAAAAAAAGTTATAGAATTATAGCTGTAATTGTTACTATAATAGGTATCTGCATAATACCATTTTTGGATAAAATAGTTGGAAAAACAGATATACAAGAAAAGATAATATTATTGTATATGTTGTTTTTAATAGATACTGTAGTTTCATATTTACTAACATACAAAAGATCAATTCTATATGCAAGTCAAAAAACATATATAATAAATATTGTACATATTTTGTATTTAATATTAATGAATTCATTACAAATATTAATGTTGACATTGACTAAAAATTATACATTATATTTATTAATAAAAATTATATTTAGAATAATAGAAAATGTTGTTATAACGCAAATTGCTAATAAAATGTATCCATATTTAAAAGAAAAAGAAATAATAAAATTAGATAAAAATAGTACGAATTCTATAATAAAAAAAGTGAAGGGATTATTATTCCATAAAATAGGATGGTTTTTGGTATTAGGAACAGATAATATTATAATTTCGTCTTTTTTTGGAGTTTCAGCAGTTGGATTATATACAAATTACAATATGATAATTCAAGCTGTAGATAATTTATTTGGACAAGTGTTCTCGTCTATAACATCAAGTGTTGGAAATTTACTCATAGAAGAAGATAAGAAAAAATCTTATATGATATATAAAGACATGGTATTTGTTAATTTTTTTATGTATAGTTTTGCGGCGATTGCTATAATGAATATGATGGAAATATTTATAACTATATGGATAGGTAAACAATATTTATTAAGTTATAGTGTTTTAGTTATATTATCAATTAATTTTTATATTCAAGGCATGAGAAAAACATCAAATACATTTAAAGAGGCTGCTGGAATTTTTCATGAGGACCGATATGTACCACTAATTGAATCTGCTGTAAATATAATAGCTTCAATAGTTTGCTTAAAGATATGGGGATTAGGTGGAGTGTTTATTGGAACAATAATAAGTTCTTTGGTTTTATTTTTATATAGTTATCCTATATTTGTATATAAAAAATTATTTGATAGAACATATTGGCAATTTATAAAAGAACAAGTCAAATATTTACTTATTTTTATATTTAGTAGTATAGTTACAGCTTCTATAATAAAAAATATTAGATTTACAAATAATTTTATGCAATTAATAGTAAATGGAATCATAGTTGTTATTGTACCTAATTTAATTCACTATTTGATTTTTAGAAATAGTGAAGAATTTAAATATGTTAAGAATATGCTTTTAAATACATTTAGTAAATTTAAACAAAATCTTAGCAGAAATAAAAAGGAGAATCTATGGACGCAGAAATAGAAATAAAAAAAGAAGAAAAAACAAAAAGAAAATCAAACATAGAGTTATTAAGAATAATATGCATAATAATGATAATAGCACATCATTATACAATACATGGAGGTTTAGGACAATATTATACATTAGGAATAAACAAAAAAGTAGCATTTGTACAAATATTATCAATATGGGGTAAGATGGGTTGCAACATATTTATGATTATAACAGGATATTTTATGATAAAATCAAAAGCCAAACCTAAGAAGTTAATTTTGTTATTATTAGAAATGATATTTTACTCATTAGGAATATATGCAATTTTTTGTATATTTCATTTAGCAACATTTTCAAAAGATGCATTAATGAAATCAATTTTTCCAATGTTCTTTCAGAATTGGTTTTTGGTAGATTATATAATAATATATTGCTTGATACCATATTTTAATGAAATGTTACAGAAATTAGATAAAACAACATTTAAGAAATTTTTAGGAGTTTTATTTATAATAGGATTTTGCATACCAACATTAATAAATAAAACAATAGTAAATTTTAATGAACTAGGAGTATTAATAGTTATGTACTTTGTTGGTGCATATATTAGATTACATACAGAAGAAAAGAGTGATAAAAAATATTTTTGGTTAATGATTGCATTTGATGTGGCATTAGTTGGATTAGTATTGCTTTGGGACTTTATAGGTGTAAAATTCCAACAAGTAACATATATAAAAGAAGTAACTAGATTTGCTCAAATAAATTCAGCAGTTGTATTTGGAGGAGCTGTTTATACATTTTTATTTTTCAAAAACAATATAAACTTTTCTTCGAAAGTTATTAATTTTCTTTCATCATCAACATTAGGTGTATATCTTATTCATGATAACCCGTATATAAGAGGATGGGTATGGAACAAAATATCGCCTGGAAAAGCTTATATGAGTTCTAATATGATATTAGTGCATGCAGTAGCTAAAATATTAATAATATTTATAATCTGTACAATTATTGATAAAATTAGAATTTTTGTATTTGAAAAGCCAATTGATAAATTGATGGATAAAAACAAAAGGTGAAGATTTTTCTTCACCTTTTGTTTTACTAATAATTAAGTTTTATCTTCTTTAAGCTGTTTTTGAAGTTCACCATATTTGAACGCCAAAGAATTATAAGCAGAAGATAAATTAAGACGCTCAGTTTGGACTTTGCGAAGCTCAGAGCAAACCGAAAGATTTTCTTCTTGCAGTCTGCGAATTTTCTCAAGATACTCAGCTTTATTGATTTCGTGCAATTGAGCGAGTTCAGTTGTATCGTTGATATACTGATCTTGAGATTCTTTCAATTTCCGGACATAGTATTCTCTCTGGAGATTAAAAAGTGCTAATACGCCAATGATACATATAATTGTTCCTATAATTGCAACAATTACAATTATAGAATTATTAAAAGTAATAGTTATTTTATTGGCAGAATTAGGTTTTTGAATAATTTCAGCAGAAAGAGTAAGTGATGTTTGGATAATTACATTTGCAAGCTCCAATAAGAGCATTGTAATAATAATCTTTTTTGTATTGATACGTCCTAATAGTTTTTTCATTTGCTAAATACCTCCACTTTTTTGATGTCAAATCTTATAGCTAAAACTAAATGTAGGTTTTCTCCTACAATAGTACAGAGAAAATGAACAAAGCTAATTGGCTGAGCTTATCTATTATATAATAGTTTTGAGTAAATTGCAAATTTTTTTAAGAAAAATTTTTTCGAGCTAAAGTATTGAAAAAAAGATGGAGTAATGATATAGTAAAAAAGCAAGACAAAGTTCGGCACAAAAAGCAAAAATAGGGGGAAGTAAAGTGAATATTAATTATGCAGATGAAAACACAGTAAATAATATTCAGGAAGTTGCATTACAAGAAACAAAGAAAATAGCAATAGAAGAAGGAATAGTTTATAGGGGAATAAAAAGAATAACAGATATATTAGGAGCAATAATAGGAATTATTGTTACAATTCCATTGTCATTAATAGTTTTTATAGGAAATGTAATAACTAAAGATAATGGAAAAATATTCTATACTCAAAATAGAATTGGAAAAAATGGCAAAAACTTTAAAATGTATAAATTTAGGTCAATGGTAATTGGTGCAGATGAAATTTTACAAGAGTATTTAGATTCAAATCCAGATGCAAAAGAAGAATACAGAATAAACAAAAAATTAAAAGATGACCCAAGAGTAACAAAAGTAGGAAAATTCATTAGAAAAACAAGTATTGATGAGTTTCCGCAATTTATAAATGTATTAAAAGGAGAAATGAGTTTAGTTGGTCCAAGACCATATTTGCCAAAAGAAATAAAAGATATGGGCGAGTATTATCAATATGTGATAAAATTAAGACCAGGGTTAACAGGATTGTGGCAAATTTCAGGAAGAAATGATGTAACCTTTCAACAAAGATTAGAACTAGACAAAGAATATTTAGAAAAACGCAGTATTTTTATGGATCTAAAAATATTAATAAAAACAATATTAAAAGTATTTAAAAAAGAAGGAGCAGTATAGTGGAAAATATAAAAGTTATTGTAGCAACACATAAGAAATATCAAATGCCTAAAGATGAAATGTACATACCAGTACAAGTTGGAGCAGAAGGTAAAGATGATTTAGGATATCAAAAAGATAATGAAGGTGAAAATATATCTTTAAAAAACCCATTTTATTGTGAATTAACAGGATTGTATTGGGCTTGGAAAAATCTAAATGCAGATTATATTGGATTATGCCATTACAGAAGATATTTTTCTTCTTGCAAAAAAACTCCAAAAGAAGAAAATGAAAAATTTAAAGTGGTTTTAACTAAAAATGAAGCAAAAGAAATTTTAAAAGAAACTGACATTATTTTGCCACAAAAAAGAAAATATTATATAGAAAATCTATATGATCATTATAAACATACTTCATATGTTGAGACATTAGATGAAACAAGAAAAATAATAGAGGAACAATGTCCGGAATATTTAACAGAATTTGATAAATTACATAAAAGAACATGGGCACATATGTTTAACATGTTTATAATGAAAAAAGAAATTTTAAATGAATATTGCACTTGGCTTTTTGATATTTTGTTTGAATTAGAGAAGAGAACTGATCCAAGTAAATATGATAGTTTTCATGCAAGATTTTATGGAAGAGTATCTGAACTTTTATTAGATGTATGGATTAATAAAAATCAAATTAAATATGAAGAAGTTAAAGTTATAGATATGCAAAATGTAAATTGGTTAAAAAAAGGGATTGCTTTTTTACAAGCAAAATTTACAGGTAAAAAATATGGAAAGAGTTTTTAGAGGAAAATATGGAAGATTTAATAACAGTAGTTGTACCTATATATAAAGTAGAAAAATATTTGGAAAAATGCATAGATAGTATAATAAAACAGACATATGAAAATTTAGAAATTATACTTGTAGATGATGGTTCTCCAGACAAATGTCCTCAAATTTGCGATGAATATGCTAAAAAAGATAGTAGGATTAAAGTTATCCACAAGAAAAATGGAGGGCTTTCAGATGCAAGAAATGCAGGAATTGACATTGCTAAAGGCGAATACATAACTTTTGTAGATTCTGATGATTATATAGAAAAAGATTATGTAGAAGTGTTATATGATTCTATAAAAGAAAATGATTCTGATATGGCAATTGGTTCTCATAAAGTTATTTATGAGAATGGAACTATATTAAACAAAGAAACAGGAGAAAAATCTGTTTTGGATGCCAAAACCGTATTAGAAAGAATATTATATGATGAAAATATTGATTTGTCAGCATGGGCAAAATTATACAAAACAGAACTTTTTGAAGAAATAAGATATCCAAAAGGAAGAGTATTTGAGGATGCGGCAACAACATATAAATTGGTTGATAAAAGTAAAAAAATATCAATTGTATCAAAAAGTATTTATAATTATATAATAAGAGATAATTCTATAACAAATTATAAATTTACTAAAAAGAAAATGGATTTGATTATATCAACACAAGAAATGTGTGAGTATATAAAAAACAAGTATCCAGATTTGGAAAAAGCGTGTGATAGAAGATTAATGTATGCATATTTAAGTACATTATCTCAATTAGCAAAATCAAAAGAAAAATTTCCAGAAGAACAAAAACAGCTAACAACTTATATAAAAAAGAATGGAAAGAAGATTTTGAAAGACAGCAGAGTGCCCAAAAGAGATAAATTAGGGATTATATCGTTAAGGTTTGGATTTAAAATGTATAAAAAAATATGGAAAATATATAGCAGGATTAGTGGAAGAGATAGAATAAGCAAAAAATAGAGGAGGCATTAAAAAATGGGAATACTAGCATTAGTATTAACGGTAATTATATTAGTATTAGATATAATATATGAATTAAAAAATAAAAAGAATGAAGAAAAGATTTTTCATCCAAGTATAGTATTTTTTTCTTTATGGACTTTTATATTAATGTTATCTAATTTGAATTTTTATGGATTATATAAACCATCAAGTGAAGCGTATTTTTTAATAATGCTAATGATTGTTTTTTTTGCAATAGGAAGTTTTTTTATAAAAGTAAAAGTAAATGCAAAAGAAAACAAATTGATTAAAAAATTTCAAAAATCAAAAATATATATGAGTATAAAAAAAAATCATAATAAGATTCAAAAGTTAAAATTTGTTCTTTTTATACTATTGATTATTATAGATATAATATTGCTTTTGATAGATTGCAACATTGTTATAAAAAGTTATAATAGTGGAATTCCAATGTGGAAAATTAGAGGGTGGAGAATGGAAGCATTTGAAACAGCTGATAATCCATTACTTAATAGAAGAAGTTTTTTAGAAGAAAGTTTTAGAAGTATTATAATTGTACCATTTGAGACAATTCTAACACCAATAGCAGCATTTTATTTTTTTAATAGAAAAGAAAAGAAAAAATATGTTTTTGTTGCAGCTTCTATTGCAATTTTGATACTTTCTAGTATTGCAGGTGGTGGAGGTAGATTAGGATATATTTATTATTTTGGTTCATATTTCTTATCATATATATATATGATAAGAAATAATAAAGATATATCTGAAAAGAAAAAGAAAATATATAGAAGAATAATTTATGTTGTATTTGGCTTAGGGATTATTGCTATAATATTGCTTACTATTTTAAGAACAAAAATGAGTTTATTCCAACAGATATATAAGTATTTTGCTTTACCTCCAACATTACTTAGTATATGGTTGCCAAAGATAAAAAATATAAATCATACATATGGAATGGTATCATTGTTTGGGGTACATAGTTATTTTTTTAGAGTTCTAAAAGCTATAAATTTAGAGTTTTTGATTCCAACAATTTATAATGAATCTTTTCAACACATATTAAATGTTGAAAAATTTGTTGAATGTGGTTTTGGGGCAGCAAATGCATTTGTAACACCAATATATTATTTTTATATTGATGGTGGATATCCTTTTGTGTGTATAGCTTCTTTACTATTTGGAATGATCGTTTCGTATTCATATAAAAAAATATGTAAAAATATAACTCTTAAAAATTTTGTTAAATATATTTTGATTACATATGGAGTATTTTTGACTTTTATAAGAATACAAACGAGTATTCCATCGTATATTATCTCGTTTATATTTTGTTTGTTAATTTAAAAAGCAAAATATAAAAATATATTAAAGGTGAAAAAAATGAAAAATAAAAATATAGTAAATAATACAATCATGTTAATGATTTTCAATATAGCAAAAATAGTATTTCCATTTATAACTTTACCATATTTAACGAGAATTTTAACAACAGATTCTTATGGAATAGTTGCATATGTGAAAACAGTAATGTCTTACATGCAAATCTTTGTTGACTTTGGATTTGTTTTATCAGCTACAAAAGATATTGTAAAATGTAGAGAAAATAAAAATGAAATGGAAAGAGTAATTGGAGACACAATGGTGGCTAGAGTAATATTAGGAGGATTAGGATTTGTAGTAGTTCTAATATTATCTTTAGCATTACCAATATTAAGAACAAATATATTATATACAATGTTATCATATGTAGCAGTCTTTTTATCAATCTTTTTAATGGACTTCTTATTTAGAGGATTAGAAAGAATGCATGTTATAACAATTCGTTTTATTGTAATGAAAATAATTTCTACAATATTTACATTTGTTTTAATTAAAGGTGATCAAAATTTAATTCTTATTCCAATACTTGATATTGTATCAACATTAGTTGCAATTCTAATGGTATGGTATGAAATAGGAAAAATGCAATTAAAGCTTAAATTTTCAGGAATAAAAAAGGTTATTAGTACATTAAAAGACTCTTTTGTGTATTTCTTATCTAATGTTGCAGCAACATCATTAAATGCTTTAAGTACAATAATTATAGGAATATATACAAGCCCAACAGAAGTTGCATATTGGAGTTTATGTATGCAAATAATAGGTTCTATTACAGCTTGTTATAATCCAATATCAGATGGAATATATCCAGAAATGATAAAAACAAAAAATACAGCAATAATAAAAAAAGTACTAAAAATATTTATGCCAATAGTATTGGCAGGTTGTATATTCTCATATTTCTTTGCAAATATAGGATTTATGATATTAGGAGGAGAAAAATATTCAAATGCTGTACCAGTATTTAGATTATTAATACCAACATTATTTTTTGGTTTTCCTGCTATTATATTTGGATGGCCAACACTTGGAGCAATTGGAAAAGCAAAAGAGACAACAGTTACTACAATAATAGCTATTTCTGTATATATTATTTATATTGTAGGATTAATTGTAACAAAATCATTTACAATAACAAATATAGCAATAGGAAGATCAATTACAGAAATGGTATTGTTTGGAACAAGGTATTGGTTTTATAGAAAATACAAATCATTATTTAATGAAAATACGAACTAATGGGGGATAAAATATGAAAGCTGCTGTTATAACAATGCATTCAGTTTGCAATTATGGAACACAATTACAAGCATATGCAACACAAGAAAAATTAAAGCAATATTTTGATGAGGTAGAATTTATTGATTATAGAAGAGAAGATACTTATGGTATAGGTTTATTAAAAACCTATACTAAAGGAAATATTCTTAAAGTACCAGCAATACTGCCAACACTAATTTATTGGAGACATAATTTTGGAGGATTTAGAAAAAAATATTTAAATATAAATGAAAAGAAATACTTAAAATTAGAGGATTTTGAACAATTTGATGATTTTGCTGATATATATTTTTCAGGAAGTGATCAAGTTTGGAATACAGGATGGAATAATGGAATATTACCACCATTATATTTAAGCTTTGTGCCAGACAATAAGCCTAGATATTCATATTCATCAAGTTTTGGAAAATCAAAATTAGATGAAGAATATCTGGAAGAAACCAAAAAATACTTGGATAAATTTGAAAAAATAACAGTAAGAGAAGATTCTGGTGTAGATATTTTAAAAAATCAGCTTTCAATAGATAATGCATTTAGAATAGTTGATCCAACTCTAGCAATGCCTGCTGAGTTTTGGAGAAAACTAGAGCCAAAGAACAAAATTAAAGAAGATTATATTTTAATTTATAATTTAAATAGAAGTAAAGAATTTGATGATTATGCAGAAGAGTTAGCAAAGAGAACAGGATACAAATTATATAGATTTTGTACAAGATTGGATCAAGTCTTTAGAAATGGAAAGAGTTTAGTAATGCCTGAAATTTTTGATTTTATAACATTAGTTGATAATGCAAAAATTGTATTAACAGATTCATTCCATGCAACAGCATTTTCTATTAATTTAAATACAGAGCCAATTTGTATTTATCCACAAAGTTATTCTGGAAGATTATCTGGTTTCTTGAAATTAGTAGATTCAGAACAAAGACACGCAAAAGATTATCAAGATTTTGATGTTGTTAATAGACATGTAGATTTTGAAAAAGTAAATAAAATATTAGACAAAGAAAGAGAAAAAGTAGATCAATATTTACAAGAAATAGTAGATAAATACAAGGAGGATAACAAGAATGAATGAGAATCCACTAGTTTCAATAATAGTTCCTGTATATAATGGAGAAACATTTCTAAAAGAATGTGTAGATTCAATTTTGAACCAAACGTATAAAAATATTGAATTAATTTTAATTAATGATGGTTCAAAGGATAATTCAGCACAAATAATAAATGAATATGCAAAAAAAGATGAAAGAGTAGTGGCTATTCATCAAGAAAATTCAGGAGTTTGTGCATCTAGAAATAATGGATTAAGAAATACACATGGAGAGTATATTTGTTTAATAGATCAAGATGATTATGTTTTTCCTGATTATATTTCATATTTGTATACTCTAATAAAAGAAAATAATGCAGATATTTCGTTAACTCCTACAGCGAGAAAAATAAACAAAGACAATAAAAATAATATAGAAGAAGAAAAAGATGATTATATTGAAGTAATAACAGGAGAACAAGCTGCAAAAGAAATGTTATGCTATAATTTTATAATAGCACCATGGAATAAGATGATAAGTAGAGAATTAATAGAAAAAAATAATATTAGATTTGATGAACAATACTTTGGAGGAGAAGGATTCTTATTTTCAATAGATTGTTATACAAAAACAAATAGAGTAGCTCTAGGACATAGAAAAGTTTACAATTATAGATGTGATAATCCTAATAGTGGAATGACTAAATTTAGAATGCAAATTGTTGAAAGTAGTGAGAAATCACAACAAACAATTAAAGAGCATGTTTTAGCCGTTTATCCTAAATTGAGTGCAGAATGTAAATATTCAAATTGGCATACTTATTGTGATTGTTATAACTTTTTTGTAGGATGTAATGTAATTGAACAATATAAGGAAAAATATAAAGAAATAAAGAAAGTTTGTAAAAAAGATGCATTATGCGCATTAAAGGTAAATATTCCAAAAAAGGAAAAAATTAAAGCAATACTTTATTTTATTTCACCATATTTAACAGCTAAATTTATAAATCATTTTAGAGTAAGAAGGTTTACAAAAGAACAATAGAAAATAAAAAGGAGTTTTTGTTGTGAATAAAATTGCAAGAAATTTTTTGAAAAAAAGCAAATATATTGCAAAATCTGCAATATCAGTTTTAAAATTTAAAAGGGTTGAACCAATAGTTCATCCAACCGATAACGAAAATATGTTAAAAGGAAAAACAGCACTTATAACAGGTGGAAGTGGAGGCATTGGTTTTGCAATTGCTAAATCTTTTGTAGAAAGTGGATGTCAAGTAATTATTTCTGGAACTAATGAGAAAAAATTACAAGATTGTTGTAATAAATTAGGAAATAATTCAAAATATGTTGTAATGAATTTATTAAATGTTAAAGAAATAAGAGAAGGAATAAAAAGTGCTGTTAAATTATTTGGAAAAATAGATATTTTAGTTAATTCAGCAGGAATACATTCAACAGCAATGATTAGTGATTTTCTTGATGTAACTGAAGAAGAATATGATTCAATTTTAGGAATCAATTTGAAAGGAACTTATTTTGTATGTCAAGAAATCAGCAATTATATGATAGAAAATAAGATAAAAGGACATATTCTAAATATATCTTCATCTGTAGCGTTAGAACCAGCTTGGTCACCATATAGATTATCTAAATGGGGTGTAAAAGGTTTTACAGCAGGTTTAGCTCAAAAATTAATTCAATATGGAATTGTTGTAAATGCTATCGCACCAGGTTCAACAGCTACTAGTATGTTAGGTGTAAAAGAGGGAGATAGTATCTATACAGATGATAATCCAGTTGGAAGATTTATAATGCCAGATGAAGTTGCAAGTTATGCAAAAATGATGGTAAGTGATTTAGGAAACATGGTAGTAGGAGATACATTATATATTTCTGGAGGAAGAGGAACTATAGATGTCAGATAAAAGAATAAAAAACAATAGAATAGAGGAGAATAAATTGAAAAAAGTAAAAGAACCTGAAAACCTTGGCGCTGTACACACACACACACACACACACACGGTATCTTAGAAAAAAGAATAGTATATTTGGATATGCTGAATATAGTAGCAATTATTTCGGTTATAGCTATGCATTGTAATGGAATTGTCCATGGGAATCCAAATATTCGTGCTTGGAATACAAGTTTAATAATAGAATGTATATGCTATTTTGCTGTGCCATTGTTTTTCATGATATCAGGAGCTAATCTTTTAAAATATAGAGAAAGATACAATACAAAGGAATTTTATAAAAAAAGATGTTTAAAAGTATTGATTCCATTTATATTTTGGGCTACAATAATGTTTATATGGAAAATATTTATTAGAAAGAGTATGACAATAGAAACAGTAAATAGTCCAATAAAATTATTAAATGCTTTTTTTAGTAACAAAGAAGAAGCAACATATTATTTTATGTTTGAAATATTAGGAATATATCTAATTATTCCATTACTTTCTTTGTTGACAAAAAAAGAATATAAGAAAACATTATGGTTGACTATTGGATTATTTTTTATATTTAACGCAATGTTGCCCAATATATGTTCATTAATTGGAATTACATTATATAGCCAGTTTAAAGTGCCTGTTACCGGATATGTAATTTATATTATTCTTGGATATCTTTTATCAGAAGAAAAAATTGATAAAAAATGGAAAGTTATTCTTTATATAGGAGCAATATTAGGAGTTATATATAGATATGCTACAACATTTATTTTAAGTAAGAGTGCAGGACAAGTCATAAAAACAACATGGGGATATTCGTCTTGGCACTGTATGCTATTATCTTCGGCAATTTTTGTACTTATTAAAGATTTAAAAATTAATGAAAAGATAAGAAATAATGAAAAAGTTAAAAAAATAATTTCAAAAATAGCAGGATGTAGTTTTGGGGTATATTTGATACATATGATAGTAAAATATTATTATACTAATATATTTAATATTAATACTTCATCATGGCATTTTAGAACATTAGGGGTAATTGTTATATATTTTATAAGTTTATTGAGTGTAATGTTACTTAAAAAGATACCAGTAGTAAGAAAAGTATTACCATAGGAGGAAAAATATGAAATATGATTATTTAGTAGTCGGTTCAGGCTTATTTGGAGCAATATTTGCAAATGAAGCGAAAAAAAGAGGAAAAAAATGTTTAGTAATAGACAAACGACCACATGTAGGTGGAAATATCTATACAGAAAATGTAGATGGAATAAATGTACACAAATATGGAGCACATATATTTCATACTAGCAACAAAGAAGTATGGCAATACATAAATCAATTTGCAGAATTTAATAGATATACAAACTCACCAGTAGCAAGATACAAAGATGAATTATATAATATGCCATTTAATATGAATACATTTAACAAATTGTGGGGAGTAGTAACTCCAGAGCAAGCAAAAACAAAAATAGAAGAAGAGAAAAAAGAAGCGGGAATTACAGAACCTCAAAATTTAGAAGAACAAGCAATAAGTTTAGTTGGAAAAACAATATATGAAAAATTAGTAAAAGGATATACAGAAAAACAATGGGGAAAAAGAGCAACAGAATTACCAAGTTTCATAATAAAGAGATTACCAGTAAGATTTATATATGATAATAACTATTTTAATGATGTATATCAAGGAATTCCAATTGGAGGATATACACAAATAATAGAAAAAATGTTAGATGGAATAGAAGTTAGACTAAATTGTGATTTCTTTGACAATAGAGAAGAATTAGAAAATATAGCAGAAAAAATAATATTTACAGGTCCAATAGATAAATATTACAATTATCAATTTGGAGAACTTGAATATAGAAGTTTAAGATTTGAAACAGAAGAGCTAGAAGAAGAGAATTATCAAGGAAATGCAGTAGTAAACTATACAGAATATGAAGTACCATATACAAGAATAATTGAACATAAACATTTTGAGTATGGACCAAGCCTTGGAAAAGTTGCAGAAGGAGAAACTGCAAAGAAAACAATAATAACAAGAGAATATCCTGATAAATGGGTACAAGGAAAAGAACCATATTACACAATGAATGATGAAAAAAACACTAAGTTATATGCACAATACAAAGAATTGGCAGATAAGGATAATAAAGTTATATTTGGAGGAAGATTAGGACAATATAAATATTTTGATATGGACAAAGTAATAATAGAGGCTCTTAAAATATCAAAAGAAGAGTTAAACTAATCCAAAAGAAAAGAGGTTAAAAATGGGAAAACATAGTGAAGAAAATCCAAAAGTAAAAACAAAATCAAAAGTTTTAAAAATATTTTTAAGAATATTATTGGTTATATTAATTATAATCGTTATATTAGCAGGAATTGCAGCTGGACTTGTTGCAGATAAGCTTGGAAAAATAAATGTAGAAGAAATAGATAAAACTGCAATAGGAATAAGTGAAGAAACCAAAGAAGAATTATCTGGTTATAGAAATATAGCCTTATTCGGAGTTGATTCTAGAGCAGATGACTATGGTGTGGGAAATAGAAGCGATTGTATTATGATTGCAAGTATGAATCAAAAAACAAATGATATAAAGATAATATCAGTTTACAGAGATACTTATATGCAAGTAGAAGAAAAAGGAAAAGATAAATTAGACAAAGTAACACATGCATATGCATATGGTGGACCACAAGGAGCATTAAAAGCATTAAATACAAACTTAGATTTAAATATAGCAGAATATGTTACAGCAAACTTTGATGCAGTAATAGCTGCAGTAGATGCAGTTGGTGGAGTAACAATAGATGTAGATAGTTCAGAAGTAAAATATATTAATAAATATATAAATGATTTAATTGAAGATACACATGGAAGAGAAGGAACTGCAGCAGATGCAATAACAAAACCAGGAAAACAAACACTTACTGGAGCTCAAGCTTTAGCATATTCAAGAATTAGATATACTGAAGGTGGAGACTATAAAAGAACAGAAAGAATGAGAACAGTAATAGAAGCAATGTTATCAAAAGTAAAAACATTAAATGTAGGACAATTAAATAAATTTGTAGATATTATTTTACCAAAAATAAGTACAAATATTTCTACAACAGACATTCTAGGATTAGTTCCAAGCATAGCATCATTCAATATTACAGATAGTTTAGGATGGCCATATGAAACAAAAGGAATAACACTAGACAGATGGTATGGTGTTCCAGTAACACTTGAAAGTAATGTGGAACAATTACACAGAGAAGTGTTCGGACAAGCGGATTACACAGTAAATAGCACAATTAAAAATATAAGTGATCAAATAGTAAAAAAGACAAATTATAAATAATTTTTTAAAAACTATTGCACAATAAAAATTATAATGTTATAATCAAATTGTTAGAAGAAAAAGGAGGAGATTTTGATATGAAAAAAACACTAATAGTATCAATTTTAATGTCTATAATTTTGTTTGTAGGAGCTTCAGTAGTAAGTGCTGCAACAACAGAAACATTAGCAGATGAGTTGTATGTTAAAGGAAAGAAATATGGAATGACAACAGCAGACAAAGTAAGAATCGAAAGATACTTATCAGAAAATCCAGTAACAGACGAACAAGCAAATCAAATAATGTCAAAAGCTGATGAAGCAGTAGCAGTTATGGAAAATGCAGGAGTTACAAATTATAATAAATTAACTCAAGACAAAAAAAGTGAATTAAAAACAATTGCAAAAGAAGCAGCTGATGTAATAGATGCAAAATTAGTATTCAAATCTGGTTCAGTAGAGATTTACGATGCTAACGGAAAACTAATTGAAACAGTTGCACAAAATAATGGCAAATTAGCATATACAGGAAATAATAGTGTTAACGTTGTTTTAACAGTATCTGTAATAGCAATGATTGCCCTTGCTATCACTGTTGGAGGAAAAAAAATTGCAAACGCAAAATAAATTAATGCAATCAGTAAAAGCAACTATTAGTAGTATAATAGTTGCTTTATTAATTACTGGACTCTTATTATTTGGAGTAAAGCTATTTTTAGGGCGAGAAATAGAAACGATTTTTACATTAGCAAATAAAGTATCAATTTCAACAAACTCCAATAAAAATACAGAGCAACCAACAATAGTAAAAAAAGAAGAAAAATACACATTAAAAAATTATCCTGAATATGGCACACAATATGCCACAATTGAAATAGATAAAATAGATGTAAATCTACCAGTATATTTCGGAGATACACTAGATGTATTAAAAAAAGGAGTTGGACATTCTACTGGAAGTTATTTTCCTGGAGAAGGTGGTTCAATTGTTTATATGGGGCATAATTCCAAAAAAGTATTTAGAAGATTTTCAGAATTACAGATAGGCGATGAAATTAAAATTACTACATCATATGGCGAATATACATACAAAATTTATGACATGGAATTAATAAATGAGACAGATGTAGATAAATTGCCAATTCAAAGAGACAAGGAAATATTGATGATATATACTTGTTATCCATTCAACAATATCGGATATGCAACACAAAGATATGTTGTATATGCAGAACTTGAAAAATAGGAAAGGAAAGTCAAAATGAAAGTATTAACAAATCTTCTAAAATTCATACTTATAGTGGTGCTTGCTGTGTGTAGCATAGCAATAGGGATAATTCAAATAGTAACACAAACAGTTTTAAATAAAAATTATATAATTCAAAAAATGGAAGAAACTAATTTTTATAGTGAAACATATAAATTAGTTCAATCAAATTTTGAAAAATACATTGAACAATCAGGCTTTGAAGAAAATATATTAGAAAATATATGCACAGAAGAAAAAGTAAAACAAGATATAAATTTAATGATTTCAAATATATATGAAGGTGCAAATAAAACCATTGATATAACAGAAATATCAGACAATTTGAATGCTAATATAGATAAACTTAATATTAGAGATAGTAAAAACCAAAAAGCAATTGAACAATTTGTTGAACATATATGTCAAGAGTATACAGATACATTAGTTCATACAAAATATGAAAATGATATAAATAAATTTTATAAAGAAATTGTTATAAAAAAAGATAAAATCGAAAAAATAGTAATAATAGCATTGGTAATAGATGTAATTATTATTTTGATTGTAAATAATAAAAATATCGAAAAAGATTTTCAAAGTATTGGAACTGCGATATTTTCAAGTTCAGCTTTTGAACTTATAGCTTGTCAGATAATCAATTTAAGAGTTAGCATTAAAGGAATAAAGATTTTTAATGATGCATTTTCAGATATGATTGTGGCAATTATTCAAAATGTAATTTCAAAAGTGGTTTCATTTGGAATTGCAACACTGATGATAGCGATTATATTAATTATTATAAATGCAATAATAATATTTTTTAGTATACGTAAAGATGAAAGGAAAAGATAATGGAAGAACTAGATTTAAAAGAATTATTTCAAATATTTTGGAAAAAGAAAGTACAAATAGCTCTAATAGTTGCAATTTTTGCAATTATAGGAGTAATTTATAGTGTAGGTTTTGTAAAGCCTAAATATAAAGCAAAGACAAGTTTGATATTAGCAACAAACTCTTCATCACAAACAAATGCAGGTTCTATTACAACAACAGATGTTACATTAAATTCTAAGTTGGTTTCAACATATATTAAACTTGTAAAAAGTGACAAAGTTGTAAGAAATGTAATTTCAAATTTAGCTTTAGATATGGATGAGGAGGAATTGAAAAATAGTGTTAGTGTAACAACTACAAATGACACAGAATTTATTGAAATTTCGGTAGAAAATGCTGATCCGGTTTTAGCAACTAAAATTGCAAACGAAGTGTCAAAAGTTCTTATAGAAAATGTTAAAGAATTTTATAAAGCAGAGAATGTTCATGTTGTAGATTTGGCAGAAATTCCACAAGCACCATATAATGTAAATCATGTTAAAGATGCTGTTATATTTGCATTTATCGGAATAGTTGTTGCGGTATTATATGTTTTAGTTTTAAATATGTTAGATACATCAGTAAAATCAGAAGACGATATTGAAAAGATTACAGGGCTTAGAGTGTTGGTTTCTTTACCATTATACGAAACTAATACACCAAGAAATAAAAGAGGAGGAAGAAGATAATGAAAAGAGAATTGATAGCACACGAAGATCCAAAATCTCATGTATCTGAACTTTTTAGAGCATTGAGAACTAATATACAATTTATGAATTCAAGTAGACATTTAAAGTCTTTATTAGTAACATCAACATTACCAGGAGAAGGAAAGACATGGGTGTCTTCTAATTTAGCAATTGCTTTTGCTCAAACAGATAAAAGAGTTGTTTTAATTGATGCAGATATGAGAAAATGTTGCTTACATGACATTTTTAATGTAAAAGCATGTCCGGGATTATCTAATTATTTAGCAGGAATGGGAGCAGAAAATCCTCAAAGTGATGATATAAGTGCTTATTTAAGAGAAACAGAAATACCAAATTTGTATTTATTGCCAGCTGGAAATGTGCCACCAAATCCATCTGAGTTATTGTCAAGTCCTCAAATGTCACATCTTTTACACAAACTAAAAGGAATGTTTGATTTAATTGTTATAGATGCAACTCCATCAAAATTAGTAACAGATGCAGTCGTATTGTCAAGAATAGTAGATTCAACAATTGTAGTTGTTGGACATAATATGACTAAAAAAGATGATTTAACAAAAGTTGTTAAAGATATTAAGAATGTTGGTGGAAATATAGCAGGAGTTGTTTATAATCAAAAACCATCTACAAATAAAAAGAGCAATGAAACTTATTATTATGCTTCAGTACCTTCTGCAAAAAGAAAAGAAATAGAGTATCAAAAACAAAAAGAAACACAAGTAAATAGAACTACAGATATGTTAAATAGAGATAGAAATCCAGAAGAATTTCAGAAAAAGGCTTTGGAAGAGCAGGAACAAGCTAATCAGATACGTGACGAAGAAGGAAAAACTCCAGAAGAAAGAGCTACAGAAATGTTAAAACGTTTTAATGATTATTTGATACAAGAAAAAGAAAAAGTAGATAACAGAAATAATGAGAGCTATGATAACAATAATGACAGGAGTTAATAATTAGATATGATAGATTTTCATTCACATATTTTACCAGGAATTGATGATGGAGCAACTAGTGGTGAAGATACAATAAAAATGATTGAAGAGGCTAAATCTGCTGGGTTTACAGCAATAATTTCTACATCACATTATATCGAAGGGTATTATGAATGTGATGTAGAAACAAGAAAAAAATTACTAGATGGTGTACAAAATAATAGCGCTATAAATTTATATTTGGGTAGTGAAATTTATGCTTCTACTGAAATGATAAATTTTATAGCAAATCAAAAGGCATCTACGATAAATAATTCACATTACATATTATTTGAATTTCCTCTAAATACTAAGCCTTTATATGCTAAAGAATTAGTATATGAGTTAATAGCGAATGGGTATAAACCTATAATTGCACATCCGGAAAGATATAGCTATGTAAAAGAGAATATTGGCTTTATTCAAGAGTTAGTAGAAATGGGGGCATTGCTTCAATCTAATTACGGAAGTATTGATGGAATGTATGGTTTTGAAGCTAAGAAAACTGTAAAAAAATTGTTAAAGTCAGGATTAGTAACATTCATGGGATCTGACGTTCATAGACCGAATCAAATTTATCCTAAAATTTCTAAAATTTTGAAAAAAATTGCAAAAATAATTCCGGAGCAAGAATTGATAGAAATTACAACATTAAATGCACAAAAAGTATTGAATGATGAAGAAATTTAATAAAAGGCAGGAGCACATCTCCTGCCTTTATGTATGCTTAAACTAAAAACATATATAAAACCAAGAAAAATACTTCTGCCATATTGTGCTTTGAAAAACACAAACTAAATATTATTAGAAACTAACTATAGTAAAAACTACTTATTAGCCATATTGTTTTCAACTTGTTGAATCATTTTTCTAACCATATTTCCACCGATTTTACCAGCATCTTTTGCTGATATATCTCCGTTGTATCCGTCTTTTAAAGTTACACCAACTTC
>ENA-ORPH01000549-ORPH01000549.1-human-gut-metagenome-genome-assembly--contig:-NODE-549-length-41793-cov-5.712780_pt1 | contig 41793 bp, 41 predicted proteins | sample MGYA00242142_ERZ509074 | MGnify/ENA primary metagenome ERZ509074 (study PRJEB26280, sample SAMEA2338724) | human gut metagenome | biome: human gut; feature: human-associated habitat; material: faeces...
AGGGATTACCTTGGCAGTATTAAAAATTGTTCCGAAGTTATATCAGGAAAAAATATCTGAGAAATTAAAGGAAGAAATATCTTTAGTTACGACTGGAGAAGCAAAATACTATAACCGGTTATACAAATTTTTTCAGTATACAGATATACAGTGTACTGCAGATATTAACTATGAAACGAGAAAAATGTATATGGATTCTCTTGAAAAAGAGGATATTTCAGAAAAATATAAAGCGGAATTACTGAGCTTATTTGATCGTTTAAAAATAGAAAATATGCCGGATGTCTATTCACAAGGAAAGCCCTTCTCTGTAGAACAGGAGTTTTTTAAGCAAGACAAATTGTTTTTGCTGTATGTCCCCAATAAGAAGAAAGCACAATCTTTCCGTCAGGTGGTTGATAAGAATGATTTGTTATGGGACTTAACGAGGATACATTCATCACAGTTGGTGCGACAGACAAAAATATTGCTGTGTGAAATTCTGAATATGGATAAGGTACAAAGACATCGAAGATATTTTTTAGAACCATTAAAAGCACTTATACGGTTTTGCGATAAGTACGGAATAGATGATATTGAAGAAATGGAACAGGCAGACGAAAACAGATTTTATCTGTATTTAAACAAGGAGTCGGAAATTATAAAAAAACAGGCTTCTAAGATTGTTGAATTTGCGAGAAGAACGTTATTTCTGACAGATCCAGAGACAAATTGGCGAGCGTGTATCTGGTATATGGATAGGTTTCAGTTTGATAAATCGAGAATCAATGCCAGTTCACCTGTTAAAAGCCTTTCATTTATTAATATTTACGAAAAAGAAAATCGTTGGTATTTACAATTATACGCAAAATATTTGGTCGGGATATCTGATCTGTCTTTATCAAATATCCGAAATACAATAAGTTTTATTTCACAATTTTTAAAATATCTGGATGGACAGAGTAAGAAAGTAACTGAACTGGAGATGCAAGATATAGCGGATTATGTGTCTGTTTTGGATGAGTCCGATATTAAGTATTCCACTTTTAACCGATATATCACACATATGCATACATTTCTACAGTTTTTGAAAATGAAAAATATTGAAGTGTTGAAGTTTTATCCGGAACGATTTTTAAAAAAAGGTTTTTCGGAACACAATGAAAGAAGTGTTCCAGAAAAAACAATTGCTCATCTAATTAAGGAGCTGCCGGCATTCCCAGAGCATTTACAGTTGATGTATTTGATTTTGTTTTGCACAGGAATTAGGAAAAGCGAGGTTTGCACAATAAAATCGGGAGCCTTTTATTCACAAGGCAATGAGAATTGGATGCGCATATATCAAAGCAAAATGCGGAGAGAAAAAGTCATTCCTGTTCCCAGTTTATTGGTTGGACTGGTGAATGATTATGAAAAAAAGTACGGAATAAAAAATGGGGAGTATTTATTCAAAAATAAAAAGGGTGGTGCATTTAATGGACAGACATTTTCAAATCAGATGATTCGGGAGTGTAAGGTTCGTGGGATTGCCTGCGGAGATTATATCTTTAGAGCACACGATTACAGACATAACCTTGCAACTTCAATGTACGGAAATGGGGTTTCTATACAAGGGGTACGAGATTATCTAGGACATTCAAGTGAGAATATGACAAAACAGTACATTGATTTCATGCCGGAACGTATTGTATCGGCTGAAGATAAATATTTCTCTAAAAATCAGTCATTTAAATTGAAAGGAGCAGAAGATGATGAAAGGTAATATTAATTTGATTTCGTATGACTGTTATCAACAAGCTACAGAAAAACAGTTGGCAGGACTGAAATGGAAGGAAAACAGGGTGTACTACATATCAGAGATTCATAATGAAAAGATGCAGGATGAGATTTATGGGTATATCGATGATAGATGTAGACGTTTGTCATTATCAACAGTAGTAAATGATATTTACAGATTTGATCTGTTGAAAGAATTTCTGAATGAGAAGTGTACAAGTTGTAGCAGCATCACTGATAAAAAATGGGAAGAACTGGAGAGAAGTTATAAAGCATTTTTATATAAAAAAGGATTGGCGCTGTATGTTAGAAGAAATAGACCGGATAGGCGGAATGTTGAGCAACAAAGTAGCGCTCAGATTTCTTTTCTGAAAATGTATTATGAGTATGTTGTGAAGTGTAAAACAGCAGATATTCCAGAAAATGAAAAAGATGTATGGGATATGAGAAAGTTGGATATTGTGCCAAGGAGTAATCCGATTCGTGGAAGATATAGATTAGATTTTCGTGAGATCAGGCAGAAAGAATTTAAAGAGATAATAAAGAAAATATTGTATAGCCATTGCCAGACAAAAGCAATGGGTAGTATAAAAGGTGAATTGCGTGGATTCCGTCGGTTTGCTAGTTTCATGTATGATCGATTCCCAGAAGTAAAGCACTTTACAGAAATTAGCAGGGATATGATAGAAGATTATCTGGTTTATATAAAAACGGATACCGGTCTTACATCAGTCAGTTACACGACAGAGCTGTCGGTTTTGGATAATCTGTTGGATGAAATAGGGCGTGAACTGGAAATAGGAAATATATGCAACCTTTTTCTGTCCAGTGATTGCAGAGCATATGACAACGCTTTACCAGAAGCGTATTCAGATGCAGAAATCAGAAGATTTAATTGTGCATTAACAAAATTAAAGCCCCAGTTAGGCAGATGTTTAATAATACATCAGATGCTCGGTACAAGAATAGAGGATACGTTGACTTTGCGAAGGGATTGCTTATCTGAGAAATCTGGACATTATTTTATAACTATTATCCAGCAGAAAACAAGGAAATACAAAAGACCAGTTAGCGATCAGCTGGCAGAATTGATTAGAAAAGCAATAGAAGTTTCAGAAAAGGAGCATCCAGATTCAGAATATATTTTTCTGCAAGATAATGGAAAATTGTATACAGATTCAATGCTGAAATATCATGTAAATATCATGATTTATGAAAATGATATCAGGGATGATAATGGAAATTATTTTGAGTTTCGTACACATCGTTTTAGACATACTTTTGGAGTAAAACTTACAGAAATGAAATTAGATGATGATAGCATTGCAAGGCTGTTGGGGCATAAGGATACACGAACCATACCACATTATCGGCGGTTAAGAAACGAAGCATTAGCGGAGGATACAAAGGCTGTACGAGATGAAATGAATGAATTATTAGCACAATACAGGAGGGAAAAGGAAAATGCAGAAACACGATAAAATGGTAGCACTGGCAAAAGAAAAAAGTGCGGAAATGACGGAAACAGCAATAACAGCTATTGAAACAATGTATAGAAAAAATATAAAAATTTCAGTTGCTGAACTTACAAAACTAACAGGACTTTCCAGAGGTTTTTTCTATAATAATCCGAATGTGAAACAGGTCATGATGGAATTGAAGGAAAAACAACAGGGAATGATATTGCGAAATCCTAAAAGTGATGCTATTGCAAAAGCACAGGAAGCACGGATTAAGAGTTTAGAACAGAAATTATCCGATAGTGTTCCGAAAAACGAATATGAAAGTCTTCAGAAAAAATATGAAGAATTACAGGTGAAATATAGTCAAATGAAAAAGGGAACACTGTTGAAGATGTACGACCAATTATAGGAAGAAAAGGAGAATATTTTATGCAGAACGAAATTTATGATGAGAAAAATGGACTTACTTATATGTTATGTGGTGATTATTATTTGCCAGAATTGGCACTTACAGATATCGAACCAACTTATGGGAAATATGGGATGCTTCGTAAAAGCTATTTACAGGAACACAGAAAGGCAAAATATCAAATATTGTTGTTACAAGGAAAACTTGTCGAGCATTTGAATCAGATTGATGCAGAAGCAAGGGATAGAGAAGAACAATTAGTAAAACAGATGATGGAGAAACAAGGAATTACAGAGAAATTAAAAAGGCAGGACAACATGGAATGGACAAGGAGGATGAATATCCTTTGTCATGATGCAGAAGAGATGATTTTGACGGAAATGATATACACGAAAGGATAATGAACTGTATTGGATAGCAAGAATTTTGCAGCCCGGATAGCAAAAAAGTGGAAGTCCGGATAGCAAAAAAAAGGAAGTCCGGATGGCAAGATTCTTGCTGTCCGGAAAGACAAAAAAGTGAGGGATTAAAAATGTTGGTTAAGTACATAATAAAAGTGTTTTTATATTTAATTCTTGCAGTAATGACATTGATTCGCTGGTTATTAAAAATTCCGATGATGTTGGGAAATATTTTGCTTTACTTTTTATCAATTATATTTATTCTGACAGGTGTTTTGAGTTATGGATTTGCATTGGAATCTGCAAGAGAATGTGGGCGAATGATAATAATTGGGATGGCATTTGGTGCAATACCAGACTTTGTCCCATTTTTGGGAAAAAGTTTAGAGACATTGGTTGCCAAACTGTTGAGTATGACAAATGAATGAGAAAGTCAATATGAAAGAGGGCTGTGAAAGGCTCTCTTTTCTTTTTGCAACTGTGGAATGGCAAGATAATAACGTTATATACAGTGTATATTAAGTAAAGATATTGTATTTCTGCATGATGGGAACATAGGGAGTCCATATAAAGGCGTTCAATACCGGGCATGCGGGATCTTTGAGCACGGCACATGCAAACAGCGTGAAAGATATGATCTCCCGTCTGGAAACGATGGTGCTGATGGGAGTGCAGCTCCCGTTGGAAGCAATCCGCCGTCAGATTGCATCGGGAATCGAAATTCTCGTGCATTTAGGACGCGGGGAGGATGGAAGCCGTCGGGTGGAGGAGATCGCAGAGATCACAGGGATGGAGGAGGACGAAATCAAAACGGTTTCTTTGTTTCGAAGAGAATATGGGAGAGGCCTGCAAAAGACAGGCGAACTGGTACACAGAGGAAAACTGGAGGGGAAAACAGGATGAGAATACGTGCGGGAAGCCAGGCAAAGACGGGCATGGCAGAGGAGAAGGAGACGAAGGGGATCGACTATCAGACCTGGGAATTTACCGGTCGGGAATATCTCGAAATAGCGGGAATCAGTCTTGGGATTGCCGCCGCTGTGAACCTGCTCTGTTACCGGGCGTGGTGGGCATGCATTGCTGTGGTTCCGGTTGGAATCGTATGTTTTCACACGTATCGGAAAAACCGGATTCAGAGACGGAAAGAGGAGCTGTACGACAGCTTCCGGGATCTGATTGCGTGGATGCACACGGCACTGCGTTCCGGCTATTCCATGGAAAATGCAGTGCTGGAGGCGGCAGGACAGCTGGAACAGTCGCTGGGAAAAGAAAACATTCTGGTACAGGAACTACGCCGGATGCGTCATAAAATGATGATTTCCGTGCCGGTGGAACAACTGTTTCAGGATCTTGCGGTGCGAAGCCGCATTGACGATATTGCAACGTTTGCAAGTGTACTGGTGATTGCGAAGCGGACAGGAGGAAATGTCTGCGAGATCTTTCAGAATACGTGGGATATTTTCTGTACGAGAATTGACACGATGCGGGAAATCCGTGCGGGCGTTTCTTCCCGGCGGTTCGAGCAGAATATTATGAGTGTTGTGCCGTTTGGAATTCTGGGATATGTACAGCTTTCCTTTCCGGAATTCTTAAGTGTGATGTATGGGAATGTAATCGGGGTTTTCTTCATGAGCGGATGCCTTGCCGTGTATCTGGCAGCATGGGTGCTTGGAAAGAAGATTCTGGACATTGAATTTTAAGAAGCAATTGAAGTTTAAAAAGTAAGACTGCGAATCATAACGATTCGTCCGCAAAAAGGGGAGGAATCAAATGTTGTGGATTTGTCTGACCGCATGGGCGGGGCTGTTCATCTGGTATTTCCGGATGAGAAAAAAGGCGGAAGATCACAAATTGGTGAGACGGATTTTCTGCCTTGCAGCGACAGGGTTTATAGCGGGCACTGCACTCTGCCTTCCGATCGGAGTGCGAAAAGTTTCAGGAGATGAAAAAGCGGAACTTCAACTGGAACGGGGTGCCTTAGGCAGCCAACCGACAGAGGAAAAACTTGAGGTTTCTGTTGGAAATCAGAAACCGGAAAGAATTACACTGTCTGTACCTGCAAGAGCTTACAGCGCAGAAGAGATAGAAGAGGCGTTCAGTGCGGCGATAGAGGCGCTGGATGAAATCATCTTAGGTGAGAATCTGTCTTTTCATACGGTAAACAGAAACATGGATCTGGTTACGGAAATACCGGGAAGCCCGGTGGCGCTTAGCTGGGAAACAGACAGGCCGTTGTTGATTGACAGCCGGGGTTTGCTGTCAGACGAGATTCCCGAAGAAGGAGTGGAGGTTACGCTGAAAGCGGAACTGGAACTTCAGGGGGAAACAACAGAATATATACGGAAGGTTCAGGTCTATCCACCGGAGATAAAAGGGCGGGATGCGGTTCTTAGGGCGCTGAAAAAAGCAGTGGAAAAAGAAAACGAAGCACATCCCGAAGAAACAGCCTATTATCTGCCGGAGACACTGAACGGAGAAACTGTAACATGGTCAAAAGTGCCGGATCTGACAGGTCTGGAGCTGATGGCACTTGCCGCGGCGGCAGGAGCAGTCTGCTGGGCGGCAAAAGGAAGGGAAGAAGAAAAAGCAAGGCAGAAAAGAGAAGAACAGATGCTGCTGGATTATCCCGAAATTGTCAGCAAAATGGTTCTTCTTCTGGGTGCCGGGCTTGGAATGCGGAAAGTACTCGAGCGGATTGCAGTGGATTACCGGAAAAATCTGGCGCTTGGCGGGCAGAAACGTTTTGCCTATGAAGAGATTGTATTTACCTGCCAGGAGATGGAAAACGGTGTTTCCGAGCAGGAAGCGTATCAGCGCATGGGAATGCGTATGGGAACCGGAGCGTATCGTTCCCTTGCTGTTCTGCTGACGCAGAATCTGAAAAAAGGCAGTAAAGGACTGCTGGAATTATTGAAACAGGAATCGCAGGAGGCCTTTGAGGAGAGAAGAAGGCAGGCGAAAACAACAGGAGAAAAGGCATCGACAAAGCTTCTTCTTCCGATGGGCATGATGCTTGCGGTTGTATTGGTCATACTCACGGTTCCGGCATTTTTGTCCTTTTATGCATAGGGGATGTTTTTATCCCCACAACAGCTGGTAAAGAGAGGGAGGTGGGAATTATGAAGCTGATATCGGAGTTCTGGAAAGAGGAAGATGCGGTGGGTGTTGTGGAAGTGATTCTGATTCTCGTTGTGCTGATCGGACTCGTACTAATCTTTAAAAAGCAGCTTGTGAGTCTGGTCAACAGTCTGATGGAGAAGGTCACAAACCAGAGCAACACCGTATAAACGGGAAAATGTCCAATACGGAACTCCAAAGAAAAATTTAGAAGCCGGTACGGACCTATATGTCATTTGCATATCTGTGTCTCGGTATATCCTTTATCCGATCCACGGCATCTAAAGTTCGAAAAAGTAAAAGTAAAGTGGAAGGAGCTGTATCCCATGAGGGAAACAGAAAGACAGAAAAGATGGGCAGCCGGAAGCATAACAGCATATTTGTGTCTCGTTCTGATACTGATGCTTTCCCTGATTTCCGGGACAATTGCGTCGGTGCGAAATGCCCATGCACGGGTGATGACGGCCTGCGCAATGGAACAGGGACTGTATTCTCTGTTTGCCGGGTATGACAGAACACTGCTGGGACAGTACGAGCTGTTTTTTTATAACGGCGGGGATAAGAGCGGTGTCTGGAAACCTGAAACCATGAGCAGAAAAGTCGCAGAAACTGCGGGAGAAGTTCTGTCCCCCACTGCATCGGGGATGGGAATTCTATCAGGCAGTTTATCTGGCGGACAGGTTACAGAAGTTTATCTCGGCGGCTATCGTCTTGCGACAGACGAGGAGGGAAGTGCTTTCTCCCGTCAGATCTGTGAGGCAATGAAAGCCAGCCTTGGAACTTATGGAATACAGCAGCTTTCCCAGAAATTAAGAGGAGAACAGGAAACCGTGAAACGTCAGGAGGACGGACAGAGCGGTTACGAGGAAGAGGAGGTTTTAAAACAGTATGAAGAATCCAAACAGCCAGAAGAGGGAACAGAAAAAACAGAAGGTGAAGGAGAATCTGGAAACGGCACGCCTTCGGAACCGGATCAGAAGCAGCCGGTACCGGAAGATTTTGTGAATCCGATTGAGGTCATTCAAAAAGTAATGAAAATGGGAATTTTAGGACTGGTCCTCCCGGAAGGGCAGGCACTGTCGCAGGGGGAAACGGATGTATCGTTTCTTGCATCAAAACGGGAGCTGCAGAGCGGGTTTGGCATGGCAGAGTGTGGAAAAGAACTGAGCTTTGTGGATAAGATGCTTTCGTCCGAATATATTCTGTGGAAATTTCCGTGCTATACCAGCAAGGAGAAGAAGGAAGGGCTGCAGTGCCAGGTGGAATATGTGCTCTGCGGAAAAAACAGTGATCAGGATAATCTGGCGGGAACCGTGAACCGTCTGCTGGCGCTGCGGGAGGCGGCAAATCTGGTGTATCTGGCGAAAGATGCGCAGAAGCAGGGCGAGATGGAAGCAATGGCGGGGGTAATTGCCGCGTCGTTTGGAGTTCCGGCGGCGATGCCGGTTGTGAAAATGGCACTTGCCGTGTGCTGGGCATTTGCAGAAAGCATTCTGGATCTGCGGGAACTGCTGGATGGTGGAAAAGTAGCACTGTTCAAAACGGCAGAATCGTGGCAGCTTTCTCTGGAACAGCTTCCGAAACTGCTGGAAACAGGGGATCAGAGCAGAAAAAATGCACCGGGCGGCATGGAGTATTCCGATTATCTGCGGCTGCTTTTGATGCAGAAATCGGGAAAAGCGGTAACGTTTGGAGCGATGGATCTGGTGGAATACAATATGCGGACAGAACAGCAGCAGCCGGGTTTCCGACTGGATTGCTGTGTCGATGAACTGGAAGCCGGTTTTACGGCGGTAATTGGGAAACGAGAGTATGAGATTACGAGAAATTATGGATATGAGATGCAGGGAGCAGCCTGAAAAATGGGATGACTCCGGCAGGGATACAAAAGGGTGTTCTTCTGAACGGCACATTTATTTCTGGAACCTTATCAAAAAACTTATCCACTCTTCCGGGAATTTTTATAAATCCGGATCAGGAGAGCAGCCTTTTGTAAAACGAAAATGGAACAGGGCAAGCCTGACGGTGGAAGCTTCACTGGCACTTCCTGTTTTTCTGATCGCGGTTCTTGTGTTATTAAAAATCGTGGATCTTTACCGGCTGCATGGAATGCTGACGGTATCTCTGCAGGAGTCCGCGCGGTATCTTTCCGTCTGTGCCTACGCGGTGGATGAGACGGGAAAAGAAACGTATGAAATACCGGAAACGGCCGCGTGCATTGCTTATGCAGAAGCAAAGATTCCAAAAGAAATCCGCGAAAATGGAATGGTGACACTGGCAGGAAGCCGTGTGAAAAATGGATGGCTGGAACTGAAAGCGATTTACTGGCCGAAAATGGGAAACCGCCTCGTTCCGGTGCGGAACCGGGGAATTGCAGCGTGTGCGAAAGTGCATCTGTTCTGCGGAAAGACAGAAGAGGAGGCGGATGAAGAAGAGGGCGAAGCAAAACAGATGGTGTGGGTGACTGAGAACGGCAGTGTGTATCATACCGATTCGTCGTGCAGTCATATCAATCTTTCGATCCAGGTTTCCTCACCGGGTGCGCTTGCGTGGAAACGGAATCAGGATGGAGAAAAATATAAGGAATGCGAACAGTGCGTGAGAAATGGCGCTGCGGGTGCGGAAGTTTACTATACGAAATACGGAAACCGGTATCATAACAGTCTTTCCTGCAAAGGGCTGAAACGTAAAGTAAAACTTGTAGCACTGGAACAGACGGATGGACTGCCGCAGTGCTCGAAATGCGCGAAAAAGGCGGCGTAAGAAAGCCGGATATGAGCAGAGCAGGTGTCTTCTTTCCGGGTGAGACCGGAAAGAAGGACGGTAAACAGAAACTCGGGTTTGCGGAAAGGAGGCCGCGGCTGTGTATCAGGAAGAAGTAAAGAGTGCAATTATATTGCTGTATCTGGGGATTCTTGCCGGAATGGATGTGAGGAAACGGCAGATCAGCCTTGTACTGACCGGTGTTTTATTCCTTGCAGGCATTGGATGGCAGATTCTGGTGGAACAGACATCGTGGCTGGAATGGCTGCTGTCCCTGCTGCCGGGAGCGGGATTTCTGACGCTCAGTTATATATCACGGGAACAGGTGGGATACGGGGACGGCCTTCTGCTTCTGACGGTTGGAATCTGGCTGGGATTTGGGCAGACGTTCGGCGTTCTGACGCTGGGACTCATTCTCTGTTCGGTACTCTGCGGAGTCCTTCTGATGCGGAAGAAAATACGGAAACAGGATTCCATACCGCTGGTGCCGTTTCTGCTGCTTGGATTTGTGGGGAGGTGCGGAATGCTTTGAAAGTGAAAATGAGAAAAGCAAGTATTACGGTAGAGGCAGTTCTGGTCGTGCCGCTTGTTCTGATGGTGATTTTTCTTCTGCTGTCGCTGACATTTTTTGTGCACGCACGGAGCTGGTATACATTTGCGGCATATGAAAGCACAATGCTTGCCGCCAGTGAAGGCCGCCTGTCTGTGGAAAAAGGAGAGGCAGCCGCCCAAAGCCGGATGGAATGGTGGATTTCCCAGATACCGCTTCCGGCTGAACCGGTGACCGTACAGACGGTGTGCAGAGAAAAAGAGATTCAGATAAAAGCAGAAGGAAACATTCTGCCAATCTGGAGCCGGAACGCGTGGGAATATTCGGTTTTGAGTGAAAGCAGGAGAAACAATCCGGTGAAAACGATCCGGAAGATACGGGCAGTAAAACAGATCTGGAACCAGAAGTAAGGACGGAAGCGGAGAAATGCAGATTGATTATAAAAGAGATTTGAACCATACGTATGTTATTTTACAGGAGGAAAAAGAGCCGGACACGGCGTCGTATCAGATCCGTATGCTGCTGACAAACGCAATCCCAGGGCTTTTGGACTGCAAAATCGGGAAAATGGATGATAAAACATTGTTTTACTATGAGGTGACATCAAGGCAGTCGCTTCAGAGTGTGTTTGAACAGCGCTCGATTGGGGCGGAGGCGCTGCGGAAACTGTTTGAACAGCTGCTGGATCTTCTCGAAGAACTGGGGCAGTACCTGCTTGCACCGGACGGCCTCGTTCTGCAGCCGGAGCTGGTTTTTGCAGATGCAAATCTGGAGAACTTTTCCTTCTGTTATCTGCCGGGAAAGCAGGGACACACAGGCTGTTTTCAGAAGCAGATCCGGGAGCTGATGGAATATCTGCTGCCGAAGCTGGATCACCAGGAGCAGGATGCGGTGGTACTCGGGTATGGACTGTATCGGGAGATTTCGGCGGAGATCTTTTCGGTTGAGATGATTCAGGCACTCTTATATCAGACAGGGAAAGAGAAGAAAGAAACGACGGAGCAGGAGGGAAAAGAGCGTCCCAGGGAAGAAAATCCGCCTGTACAGATAGAGGAAACACTTTGGGAAGAACAAGAAGCGGAAGCGGCGGAAAATTTTTTTGTGGAAGCGGAGGAAGAAAAGGATGAGGGACGCTGGAAAAATATTGTGGAAGCAGTGATCTGCATTGGATTTCTGGGAGGTGTGCTGGCACTGCGGTGGACACAGGCTGAAACTGTTTGGTATCTGGTGCTGGGAGGAGCGGCGGCTGTTGTGGGAATTGTAAGTCTGGCATTGGAACTTGTCAGCCGATGGAAAAAGCGGCAGTCGGGAACAGAAACAGGAAGCTATGGGAAGGCCGCAGGAATCCGGAAACAAGGAGAAACAGGAGATGTATTTTCGGAATATCAGAATCGGAAGGGCTTAAAACAGAAATATGGAACATGGAATCCGCAAAGCGATACAGAACAGCAGGGATGGAGAAGGGATTCCTCAGTCGAAAAAGAGAAAACATGGGAAAAGAATGAAGAACAGGAAAACAGAAAGATGCACAGCCTGATGGAATTGGAGGGGCATGAAGAGGATCTGTTTGGAAAAACGGAACTGCTGACCAGCCCGGAGGATGAGGGAAGGGCATATCTGATTCCGATAGATCCGATTGAGCTTCCACTGATTCCGATTGAACGCGGAAGCACATTGATTGGAAAACTGTCAGCGGCGGCAGATGTAATTCTGCCATACCGTACGGTAAGCCGCCTTCACGCAAAGCTGGTCAGTACAGAAGAGGGAGATTATCTGCTGGATCTGAATTCGCGGAACGGAACAACGGTGAATGGCGTTCCATTGATGGGCGAGACAAAAAAGAAGCTGGAGGATGGAGACGATATCTCATTTGCCGGGAAGAAATACCGGTATAAGGCGGGAGAGAAAAACAGAAATTAGAGAAAAATGACGCATTACACTTTTTCGATTTGGAGAAAGTGCTGGATGCGTTATTTTTAACACCAGTAGACAAGAAGTCCCCCGTTTCTGAAGCGGTGGGATGAATTGCTAAAAGAAACATAACGGCAGTGGCGGGCGGAGAGAAATCGGTATCCTCCACTGACATGAGGCAAGTCACAGTCGAACTATTTTCGACATGTCAGACTCCGTGAAATACCGACTGTGAGTTGAAACAATATGGCAGAATGATCGAAGAAAAAAGTTATGCGAATGAAACAAAAATATTATAGAAAAGAAAATTATGTATAAAACTAAAAAGAGAAATAATGTAAAAAATAACGTCATAAAACGTCGAAAGCCGTTGTGAAGCGTCAATAATTGTCGAAAAACATTTATCAAAAAAGAAAAAAAATTGACGATTTCTTGCATTTACAAGTGAATTAAATTATAATAAAAAAATAGCACAAATAAGGAAATGATGTAATGGAAGAACAAAGGAAAAACAGTTACGATCCGAACGAAGATATCGTGGACCGTATGTGGAAGAGGTCAAAAAACAGCATCAATCTGGTCATCGTCGTATGCAATATTCTGGTATTCCTTGCAGTCACACTGACCGGAGGGACAGAGAGCTCCAGACATATGATGGACTGCGGTGCGGCGTATGCGCCGCTGATTGAGAGCGGAGAATACTATCGCCTGTTTACGAGTATGTTTCTTCACTTTGGCATCCAGCATCTGATCAACAACATGCTGCTTCTTTTGTTCCTTGGGGATTACCTGGAACGCGCAGTTGGAAAGATCCGTTATCTGGTCATCTATCTGGGCGGCGGACTCGTCGGAAATCTGTGCTCGTATCTGCATGAACTGTCCCTGATGAAAACAGGGGAAGCACCGGCAGTTTCCGCCGGCGCTTCGGGAGCGATTTTTTCTGCTGTCGGAGCGATGCTTGTTCTTCTGGCATTTCGGAAAGGAAGGCTGGAGGATCTCACCTTCCGGCGGATGGCCGTCATGGCTGTCCTTTCGATACTGGTCGGATTCCAGTCTTCAAATGTGGACAACTTCGCACACATCGGCGGTTTTCTGGCAGGTGCAGTCCTGATGGCGGTTCTCTATCCGGGAATGGCAAGGATCAGGAAAAGGGGAAAACGACCGTAAAGGTGCTTCCTTCCCCGGGAACGGAAGAAACGGAAATCGTGCCGTCGTGTGCGGTTACAATTTCCTTGCAGATGGCAAGTCCAAGGCCGGTTCCGTTTTTCTTATGTGTGACAAAAAGGTCAAAGAGAGTCGGCAGATCCTCGGCGGGGATTCCGCAGCCAGTGTCCTGCACACGGATGGTCAGAAAGTCACCGTCGAAACAGAGAGAGACTTTGATCGTTCCGCCGGAAGGCATTGCTTCCGCCGCATTTCGGATCAGGTTCAGAAAAAGCTGACGAAATTGCGTGGTATCAAGGGCAAAGCGCGGAATGGCAGATTCCTTGACAAGTTCAATGGAAACCTGTTGTTTTTCGAGGAGAACGCCGGTATCGGCACAGAGATTCTGGAGCAGAAGATAAGGATTCACGTAAGCGCGTACCGCCCGATATGAATGATTATAGCAGGAGAGCTCATCGAGCAGGGAGTTCAGAAAAGCCATATTTTCCTGGATTTTCTGAAAATAGAGATCGTTGGAAAGCTCCGGATGCGCTAAAAGAAGAAGCTGATGAAAGCTGTGGATAACCGCAACAGGATTTCGAACCTCATGTGAAATCCGGGAAATCATAGCGTGACATTCTTCCGATAAGCCCTGTGAATTGGTTGTTGGTTCTTTTGACATAGCCGTATCCTCCTTATGATGCGTAGGTAATGATTTTTGATTAGGCAAAAGTTTAGCATTGAAAAGGGGGAGCGCGCAACAAAAAGCGTTCTGCATTATTTGACATTTTTCGACAAATAGTGAGAAAATAGAGTTGTTCGGAACCGTGCAGAACGGGATTCGGAACAACAGAAAAATTAAAAAAAGTAAAGGAGAAAAAGATCATGGATTGTATTTTTTGTAAATTAGCAAACGGAGAAATTCCAACCGCGACACTGTATGAGGATGATGAGTTCCGTGTCATTCTGGATCAGGGACCGGCAACGAAAGGACATGCGCTGATTCTTCCGAAACAGCATTTTGCAAATATTTATGAAATTCCGGATGAAACCGCAGCGAAAGCAATGATTCTCGGCAAAAAAATGGCAACAGCCATGACGAAAGCGCTTCATTCCGATGGCTTCAATCTGGTACAGAACAATGGTGAGGCAGCAGGACAGACGGTATTCCACTTCCATATGCATCTGATTCCAAGATATGAAGGTGACAATGCCGGTATTGCTGCATGGAAGCAGGGAACTCTCGAGGATGCGGTAAAAGAGCAGATCATTGAGAGCGTGACGGCAGAGCTGAAGGCCTGAGAAAAGGCTGGCAGCAGCCAGAAAAAGAATCAATGACAGACGAACAGGGGCGGAGAACAATGGACAAAAATAACTTTTCAGAAATATATAAAAAGTATGTAATGACAGCCTATTCAGCCGCAATGCAGGTGGTACACAATGAAGCCGATGCGGATGATATCGCACAGGAAACGATGGTGAAACTGTACCTGAATATTGATGCGCTGGATGAAGACAGAGTAGAAGGCTGGGTCCGTGTCGCTGCAAAGAATCTGGGAATTGATTATCAAAGAAAAGCACAACGTTTTGACTGGAACGAACTGGATGAGGATCTTCGGGCGGAAGAGATGGAACTTCCGACGCTTGCAGAGGAAGAAAAGCAGGAGAGAAATCATTTTTTTCGGGAAGTGATGGATGCACTGAAAGATCATGATGAATCGGGTTATTATATTACGCGTGAAATCAAGGTGCATGAGCGTTCGGAAAAGGAAGTAGCATCCGAAATGGGTATCACCATAGGAAATCTGCGGGTGAAAATGACCCGGACGAAAAAATGGCTTTGCCAGCACTTTGCTGACAAAGCCAGAGAAAGGGGATTTCTGTAGTTACTATTTGCGTTCGCATTCCTGGATTAGGGAAAGGATGTGGCCGATGGAATCGGTGTGGCTGCTCTTCTTCATCGCATTGATGTAGGTCTGACGATTTTCGTAAACCTCACGGATTGCGGACTGAAGGGTCTGCGCATTCACGGATTCTTCTTCCAGAACTTTACTGTAACCCTGACGCTCAAAGGAACGCGCATTTAAAATCTGGTCTCCGCGGCTGGCATTGGCAGAAAGCGGAATCAGAATGTTTGGTTTTGCCAGAGCACTGATTTCGCAGATCGCATTTGCGCCGGCGCGGGAGATGATCAGATCTGCTGCGGCGAAGAGATCCGGGAGCTCATCTTTGATGTACTCGAACTGAACGTAACCTTCGGTACCATTTAAGGATGCATCCAGTTTATCTTTACCGCAGAGATGAATCACCTGGAAATCTTTCAGAAGTTCTGGTAAAATAGAACGGACCGCATTATTGACAGCGACGGAACCGAGGCTTCCTCCGATGACGAGAATAACCGGTTTTGCGGCATTGAATCCGCAGAACTTCAGGCCTTCCCGCGCATCGCCGGACAGCAGTTCCTGGCGGATTGGCGTTCCGGTCAGAACGGCTTTGTTTTCCGGGAGACATTTGACGGTTTCCGGGAAATTACAGCAGACCTTTGCAGCGGACGGAATACACAGCTTATTTGCCAGGCCAGGTGTCATATCCGATTCATGGATGAGCGCCGGGACTTTACATGCTTTGGCGGCAAGGACAACCGGTACCGAAACGAAGCCGCCTTTGGAGAAGACAACGTTTGGTTTCAGCTTTTTGAGCAGTTTTTTTGCTTCAAAGTAGCCTTTTACGACGCGGAATGGATCGGAAAAGTTTTTCGGATCGAAGTAGCGGCGCAGCTTTCCGGATGAAATTCCGTAATACGGAATGCCGAGATCTTCGATCAGCCTGCGCTCCATACCGTCGTAGGAACCGATATAAGAGATTTTATAACCTGCTTCCTTTAATTTTGGAATCAGGGCAATATTCGGGGTAACATGGCCGGCGGTACCTCCGCCTGTCAGAACAATATGCTTCATGAGAATTCCTCCCTGGAATTTGATAATATCATTTGGCTTTTATTATCCCCTCAAGAAGAAAAAAAGTCAAGAGCGGTTACAACATGGAAAATGCCGAGGAACGGAAGAAGATGAAAAAGATAGAAAAAGAAGAACAGCTGAAAAAGAAACTGGAGCAGACGATGGAAGAAAAAATGGCTGCGGATTCGAAAACGGTGGAAGGGGAATCGGCAGTTGTAAAGGCAGAGGAAGGAAACACAGCAACAGAACAGGAGGCTGCGCCTGCGCTTTCAGAGGAAGAACTGAACGCAATGTACGAGCGCTTCCAGCAGCGCCTCCAGAAGGAAGGACTCGCGGACGCGGAAGGGAATCCGACAGAAAAAACACTGGAGATCCGCCGCCAGATCGTGGAGAAAAAGGTGGAACGTGAAAAGCAGGCGGAGAGACAGAAGAAGATTGCGAAGAGAGCGAAAACAACAAAACACTGGGTACGGACGGCAAAGGCGGCTGGTGTTGTGTTGGTTGTGGGGGCTTGCGTGTTTGGAGCCAGTATGACGAGCGAGGCGAATCGGATTCGGTTGGTGGAGACGATGCATGGCGTTTGGAATGCAGGTGATACAACGGGAATAAATAATGGTGAAAATAGGGAATATTCTGCGGGAAGTTTCGATGAAGCACAGAAACAAATTCGAGATACATTGCATATTGCAGTTCCGGAATTTTATTACATTCCGAATGGAATGAAATATAATAAGTTTATGATGTTTGAAGAAACACAAATGGCTGTGATTAAATATGAGTATAATGGATATTCGATATATTTCCATTTGGCAGCCAATGAAAAAGATTTATCTCAAGGGAATTGGAAAGATAGACAACAGATAAAAGTTGAAACATTAGATGAAGAGATTAATGTTGAAATAGGAAAATTATTAGAAAATAATGAAGAATATTATTATGCAACGTGGAAATACAAGGATGCGTATTATCAGCTCGGAGGGAATATTGAAAAAGAGGAAATAATAAAAATATTGAATGAAATGCAGTATAATATGTAATTTTCTACGAATATGCACGTATATAGTATAAGTGATGAAGACGAGAGAAAGAGGGTATATGAAAAGACGTATTAGTTTAAAAAGTATGTTTCTTTGTGCTATAATGATTTTTACAATGACATTTAATATGGTAAATGTGCAGGCGGAATCGTTAGATTATTTAGGAAGTATTATAGATGGATCTGTATTAACAAATGATAATGAAGCATTAGGAACATATAAAAGTATTGCTAGAAGTACGTATTTGTTGGAAGGATTTGTAAGAATCACAAATAATGGAAAAGGATACGTTGGTATAACTGGTGGAACCGAATGTAATGTTAGTTGCAATACTGTAAAATTAAATGTCTATTTAGAGCGTTCAAATGGTGATGGTAATTTTTACAGCTATAAAAAATGGGAGAATGTAGATTACAATACAGATTGTTTGTATTTTAGCACACAAATAAAGGTAGAAAAAGGATATTACTATCGTTTAAGAGGATATCATTCTTGCACTAAAAAAGGTGTTACTGAAAACGGTGGAAGTAGAACGGATGGAATCTACATTGGGTAACGAGTTTAGCATAAAATAGTTTATAATTTTTTTCTCTCCCTCGGGGTCAGTCCCCTATAGAAACCTTATAACAATGAATATATTAAGACGAAAACGCAGATCTTTCAGGATTTTCAACGCGTCGAAATTCCTTTTTCCAACCACAACACAGATCTGAGTCATCATGTGTTACTATGTTCAGCGTGTGAGTGATCATACGGAACATCGGCTGGCCCCGATAAGTGAGGCATCGGTATTACTGCAGGAATACCGGTGCCTCTTTTCTATGCACTTCCGGCGTCCGATGCCCATAACTGAACAAAAATATCAAGATTGTTGTGCAATCTGCTTTAAAATTCCGTTGGAATCCGCCAGATATTATGCTATAATAATCAAAAAAAGAGAGAATAAGCATAAAATACAAAAGAAATTTCAGATTATTTTCGCGGACAACGCGTCAAAGACCATGCTGGCATGAGAACTTGACGACTGCTGGCCGCGATAACGGGCCAAACGCATAACGCGTGTTTTGACCCGTAGTGACAACATTTTGTCCCCGAACAAAACGGGAGAACAGGAGGCATCTTATGCGTCTTACATTTCTTGGAGCAACACATGAAGTGACGGGCAGTTGTTATTATCTGGAGGCTGCCGGGAAGAAGTTTTTAGTGGACTGCGGTATGGAGCAGGGACCGAATATTTATGAAAACAAGCCGATTCCGGTCCCGGCATCCCAGCTGGATTTTGTATTGATCACGCACGCGCACATCGACCATACCGGAAATCTGCCGCTGCTGTATGCGCACGGCTTCCGCGGCCCAATCTATATGACTCCGGCGACGGTAGCACTTTCGGACATCATGCTCCGCGACAGCGCACACATTCAGCTCGCCGAGGCCGAGTGGCGGAACCGCAAAAACCGCCGGGCGGGAAAAGAAGATTACGTCACACCATACACAATGGAGGACGCCCTCGGCGTGATCCGCTTACTGGAAGGCATTCCGTATCATCAGCGTGTGACACTATCGGACGGCATTCAGATCCGTTTTCTCGATGCCGGTCATCTGCTCGGCTCCGCATCCATTGAGCTGTGGCTGACAGAGGACGGTGTGACGAAAAAACTGCTCTTCTCCGGCGATATCGGAAATATCCATCAGCCGCTGATCAACGACCCGGAGTACCCGGAGAGCGCTGATTACGTGATTATGGAATCCACCTACGGCGACCGCAGCCATGGCCCGAAACCGGATTATGTGCCGGAGCTGGCAAAAATTATTCAGGAAACGCTCGACCGCGGCGGAAACCTCGTGATTCCGTCGTTTGCTGTTGGAAGAACGCAGGAGATGCTGTACTTTATTCGTGAAATTAAGGCAGAACATCTGGTTCACGGCCACGGCGAATTCCCGGTTTACGTGGACAGTCCGCTTGCCGTTGAGGCAACCAATATTTTCCGCGATCATCAGAAAGAGTGCTACGATTCCGATGCAGCTGCGCTCCTTGCGCAGGGCATTAATCCGATTCTGTTTCCGGGCTTAAAGCTCTCGATTACATCCGATGAGTCGAAAGCCATCAACTTCAACGAAACCCCGAAGGTCATCATATCCGCGAGCGGCATGTGCGATGCAGGACGAATCAAGCATCATCTGAAGCACAACCTCTGGCGGCAGGAGAGTACGGTTCTCTTCGTCGGCTATCAGGCCGTCGGTACACTGGGACGGGCGCTGATCGGAGGCGCGAAGGAAGTGAAACTGTTCCAGGAAGAGGTTCATGTGAACGCGCACATCATCCAGTTCCCGGGCATGAGCGGCCACGCAGATCAGGAAGGACTGCTCAAATGGGCGGGCAGTCTGCAGGCAAAACCGGACCGCGTTTTCGTAACGCACGGCGAAGATAAAGTGACGGAAATTTTTGCAGAAAAACTGTGGGACGAATTCCGCTACCCGGCGATGGCTCCGTTCTCCGGCACGGTATTTGACCTGAAAGAAAATGAATTCATCGAAAAAACCGTCGGCATTCCGATCCAGAAGGAAACAACGGCAAACGCTGGAACACTGCGCACGAGAAGTAGCGGAAATGCCGTCTTCGATCGTCTCGTTGCGGCTGGTCAGCGGCTGCTCACCGTCATTACAAGAAACAAAGGCGGTGCTAACAAAGACCTTTCGAAATTTGCCGATCAGATCAACAGTCTCTGCGACAAATGGGACAGATAAAGCAGTCCGGTGGCTGGAAGAAAGACTGTGCTATTAATATAGAAGAAAAACCGGAAGAAAGCAGGCGGCAGGGAAGCTGTGCTGCATCAGAAAAGAAAAAACAGAAGTGGATAAATTACAAACTCCCCGGGGTGAGCATTCCCCGGGGAGGTATTATAATAAAAAAGAGCAAGCGTAAAAAAAGTTATTTCTGGATAGCCTGTTCCAGTGCTTTTGCAAGCTGGTCTGGACATGATGTTCCGCGTCCGTTGCAGTCGATGCCTTTCATGCGGGAGATGGCTTCGTTTACGTCCATGCCCTCAACGAGTCTTGCAACACCCTGTGTGTTTCCGTTGCATCCGCCTACGAACTGTACGTTGTGTACTTTACCGTCTTCTACCTCAAACAGAATTTTTCTGGAACAGGTACCTTTTGTTGTATATTCCATCGATAAGATCCTCCTTTGTGAATAAAAAATTAGAACATTATCGTGAACTTCAGCCACGATAATTCTTCGGTTCCTGCTATTATACCATAGATTACGAAAACAGCAAAGAAAAAAGATACCACAGATCCAAAATTTATTGTATACTGTAACAGGAATTACAAAGAAGCCAGAAGGAAAAGAAAATGGACTCCCGGAGTTTTCCGTTCTTACTTTAGCGGCTGACCGCTGACAAAAATGATTTCATAAAAGCAAGAACAGAAAGAATCGGAGAGTACATGTAAAGTTATTGGAGGATATCATAAACATGAAGTTAATTGGAATTATCGGTGCAATGGAAGTTGAAGTTGCAAGCTTAAAGGAAATGATGACGGATGTTACAATCCGCACGAAAGCATCCATGGAGTTCAACCACGGTTACCTGAACGGAAAAGAAGTGGTTGTTGTGCGCAGCGGAATCGGTAAAGTAAATGCCGGTATCTGCACCCAGATTCTTGTAGATGATTACGGCGTGGACTGTGTCATCAACACCGGAATTGCAGGCTCCCTGCGGAATGAAATTAACATCGGCGATATCGTCATCTCGACCGATGCTGTTCAGCACGACATGGATGTGCGCATCTTCGGATACCCGCTCGGCGAGATTCCGCAGATGGGCGTTTTGAGCTTCCCGGCAGACGAGCACCTCGCAGAGGTGGCAGAGGAAGTCTGCAAGGAAGTCAATCCGGAAATCCAGGTATTCCGCGGACGCGTGGTCAGCGGTGACCAGTTTATTTCCAGCAAAGAAGTGAAAAACCATCTGATCGAGGAATTCAACGGTTCCTGCGCCGAGATGGAGGGCGCTGCGATTGCGCAGGGCGCTTATCTGAACAAGATTCCATACGTCGTACTCCGCGCCATCTCCGACAAAGCAGACGACAGCGCAACAATGGACTACCCGACCTTTGAGAGCGAGGCAGCCCGCCACTGTGTCAACCTGCTGCAGGAAATGGTAAAACGCCTGTAATCTAAAAAAAGCAAGAAGAAAAAATCGACAAACGAGTAGGTGAAAACCAGCGAAACCACGCGAACCGGCACGAAAGCAGTCCCCTGAAAGAACGAAAAATAAAAATTCACGCGAAAAAGCACAGAATCACAAAGAATTTGACGAACGTTTTTTGTTTCCAAATTTTTCCGGCAGTGCTATACTGTGGCACATCGGAACAAGAAGATGCTCACTACGGATTGCTCAGCAGTAAAACACTTGCTGTTTTGCTGCGTAAGAAAGTGATTCAGGTGTGAACAGCCCTCCTTTTGCGAAGCAAAATTTTCAATGAGGGCTGCGAATGTTACAGTTCCCAGGTACCTGGGAACTGTAACACGTCTCCACTGCCGATATGCCAGCGGAAGAATCCTGTGCGCGCAAATTCTGCCGCGGCATCCGCCGATGCACCGCAACGGAACGGGAGCACCGGCATATGATCATGACAGGCAAATTCAAAAATCGTCAGGGGGAATAAGAATGCTGGAGTTTTGTGTGAAACAAAATGTGTTCTTATACGCAATGATAGCAGCAGGAATCGCCGGTGTGTGGTGCCTGTTCTGGAATAACCGTTTCTACACCCGGGCCATCCGCGATCTCGGAAGGCTGAAGGAACCAAAGTCGAAATGGACCAGGTCGGTGCTGGAAACGTGTCAGAGAAAAGCGCATCCCTTTTCGAATGCCGGGGCGTTTATGCGCAGCCAGATTGCACAGGGCAGGTCAGCGGGAATGGCAGTCCCGACGCTTCTGCGCGGAAGCCAGAATATGATCCTCACGGTTCTGGCGCTGTCGATTCTTTCGCTGTGGGCGATCTACCGATACCGTTATGGAGAGGCGGAGCTGATGCGCTACCTCGGAACGGGTATCGCGCTCGCCGGAGGCCTTGTCTTTTTCCGGCTCTGTCTGGATTTCGGCGGAAAAGAGGAAATTCTGCTGAACGGCTGGACAGACTATCTGGAAAATGAGTTTGCAGCGACGAAACAGAGTGCGGTGCTGGAAACCGTACAGCAGACCGAACGGCAGCCGGTGCAGGCGGAAACCATGGCACAGGCAGGAACCGGAGCGGCGAAAGCAAAACCGCAGACTGCGGGAAGCGAGTCCGCCAAAGAGCGGAATGAACTGTTCGCAGATCCGGAAAAAGAAGCGAGGATTTCGAAAGTCAGGGAGGGCATCCGCCAGACCGCCGCGGCCGAGAGCAGGTTTGCCGGAATGCTGACGCCCGAGGAAGAGAAGCTGATGAGGGAGATTATCAGCGAATACGTGTAAATACCAGGGGATCAGGCCGGGGAGCATGGCATATCGACATGACCATATTTCCGAATCGGCAGTCCGCAGGTATCTAAGATAAAAATATTTCAGGCAGTGCCGTCTTTCAAAACAGACAGGCGGCACTGCTTTCCCGGATAAAGCAGAATCATCATCTGCAAAAGGAGGAACCAACATGAGACTTGTAATTCTTGAGGCAGAGTCACTGGGAAAGGACATGGATCTGTCCGGCTTTTCCCGTTTTGGAGAAGTGACAGTATATGAAAAAACAACGGAGGAGGAATGCCCGGAGCGTGTGCGGGAGGCGGATATCGTCATCTGCAACAAGGTGCGCATGTGCAGCCGCACCCTGTCCGGCGCGGAGAACCTGAAACTGATCTGCGTCACCGCAACCGGCATCAACAACATCGATCTCGATTATGTGAAGCGCCACAACATCGCCGTGACGAACGTCGCCGGCTATTCCACCGTCAGCGTGGCCCAGCACACCTTTGCGATGTACTTCTATCTGGCAGAAAAACTCCGTTATTACGATGATTACGTAAAAAACGGCAGCTACGCCGCCAGCAGTCTTTTCACCTGCATGGACAGACCGTTCACCGAGCTGGAGGGCAAGACGTGGGGCATCATCGGCCTTGGCGCGATCGGCAGAAAAGTGGCTTCGATTGCACAGGTATTCGGCTGCCGTGTGATCTATTACTCCACCTCCGGTGCACACGACGATCCGGACTACGAGCGGGTCGATCTCTATCGTCTGCTGAAGGATTCTGATGTGGTTTCCATCCACGCCCCGTTAAATGAGGCGACCGAGAACCTGATGAATATCGAAACGTTTGCCAACATGAAGCGGAACGCAATTCTGATCAACGTCGGCCGCGGCTCGATCGTGAATGAGCGTGACCTCTGCTGTGCCCTGCGAGAGGGCCTGATCGCCGGAGCAGCGCTCGATGTACTTTCCAGCGAGCCGATCCGCAGTGACAGTCCGTTGCTGAAAATGGCGGACGACGACCGCCTGTACATCACGCCGCACATCGCCTGGGCATCGAAGGAAGCCCGCACGCGCCTGATCGGACTGGTGCAGAAAAATATTGCTTCGTACCTGGAAGGCGGCATGGAAAACCGCGTGGTATAAAAGGGATACAAAGCCAGGGACAAAATACATAAAAAGAGCCGGACATCCGACGGAACCGCAGAGGGGACTGTAAGAACAGCCGCTCCCAGGTTCCGCCGGATGCCCGGCTTTTGCATTTGCTTTATTCGCTGCAAAAACGAGAGAACATTATTCCTCTGTAATCTGAATCTCCAGATAATCAAACTCCAGCGATTCAATAAAATTATCCTGTGTGAACCGCGTTTTCGATCTCCGTTTAAACTCCGAAATATTCGTATCGAGCCAGATCGGCTTCGCCAGATTCCAGGCATCGCAGATTTCATCGAGCGCACGGAAGACCTTGTGCGTTCTGGTATCTTCATCGTCGATGCAGACGGTAAGATCCTGAAGAATATGATTGTTTTCCACTAATTTTCCCCACATCTGAAACATATTAAAAATCCTCCTGAAAAGTACAAAGTGAACAGTGCATTTGGAACGACCGTGTTAATCGCTGGTAACGGTATGCAGTTCTTTAAAATCCTTCGGCGAGATCCCGTACTCTTTTTTAAACGCGCGGTAAAAACTCGAATAGTCGTGAAATCCGAACAGCAGATACACCTTCGTGACCGGTACATCGCCGAGCAGCGCTTCACGGCACCTTGCCAGCCGCTTTTTGGAAATGTACTGGTGGATCGATATGCCGATTTCATCCTTGAAAACGTGTGCAATGTGATATTTGCTCACAAAAAGTTCCGCCGCCAGCCGTTCGAGCGACAGATCCTCGGACAGGTGCTCATCAATATAGAAACAGAGCTGTTCATACAGCGAGAGCTGTGCTTTCCGGGTGAGCGGGTGATGCTGCTCATACACCGTTCGGTTGATCTGCATCAGCAGGTCGCTGACGTAGAGAAAAATCTGCGTCTCTTTTCCAAAATGATCGGACCGCATTTCCTCAATCAGTCGGATGGTGCGGTACTGAATCGTGTTGAACTCGACGGAATCGAGCGGGAACAGATATTTCTTATTTTCGGCAGCGTATTCCATCAGGTAAACATAGTCGGCGGAACGGGCGCGGAGCTGCTCTGCAAAAGCGGCGCTGACCCAGAAAACAAAGCGGCGGTACGGCACAGACAGGTCGTGCATCACCAGATGATGCGGCACGCCGGGCGGAATCAGAAGAAGATCGCCGGGCGTCGGTGTGTAGAGCACTCCGTCGATTTCCAGTGAGATCGCCCCTTCGAGAAAGAGATAAAACTCATAATGCGTATGCGTATGTTCTTTTACGCCGGGCACATCGATGGTGCTGTAATAGTATAACTCAAATGTATCCGAAATCATGTACTGCCGGGTGGCAAATTTCGTCTGCAATTTTTCTTTCATAATAAAAGCATCCTTGCAAAAAAATGATATTTTTGAACCATAACAACAATTCCCAGCATATCACAAAACAGCAAGTTTTACAATGTATTCGACAATCCGCACAATAGAAAAAAACAACTTGTCCGGTTATGATACAAGGGAATAAAATAAAAACAGAATGCAGAATAAATTTCAGATAAAGATCAAAACGGAGGAACAGCTATCATGAATCAGATTCTCGAACAGCTTGGAACATACGGCATTGTGCCGGTTGTCGTTTTACAGGATGCAGCAAAAGCAGAGCCGCTTGCCGAAGCTCTCTGCAAGGGCGGACTTGCCTGCGCCGAGGTGACCTTCCGCACCGATGCGGCAGAAGAATCCATCCGCATTATGAGCGAAAAATTCCCGGAGATGCTGGTGGGAGCCGGAACTGTGCTCACAATCGAGCAGGCGGACCGCGCCGTGAAAGCCGGAGCAAAATTTATCGTCAGCCCGGGCCTCAACCCGGAGGTAGTAAAATGGTGCCAGGCACACGAAGTACCAGTGATCCCGGGCATCGTGACCCCGACTGAGATGGAGCAGGCAATCGGTCTTGGCCTCACCATGGTGAAATTCTTCCCGGCAGAACCGGCAGGCGGACTGAAATACATCCGTGCCATCGCAGCACCGTACACCATGATGAAATTCATGCCGACCGGCGGCATCAACCCGCAGAATGTAAGAGAATACCTGGCATACGACCGCATCGCAGCATGCGGCGGAAGCTGGATGGTAAAAAATACGATGATTGAAAACAACGAATTCGACCGCATCGAAGAGCTGGTGAAAGAGGCGGTTGAGATCGTAAAGGAAAGCCGGACGTGACGACATCCTTCCCGCAGTCGATCGGCATGAGTGCCTCGTGGGATCCAGAGCTGATAAAACAGGCTGGTGAAGTGACAGGAACCGAAGCGCGCGTCATCTGGCACCGTCATCCGGACTATGGCCTCAGCCGCTGGACACCGACCGTTGACCTCGAGCGTGATCCGAGATGGGGAAGAAACGAGGAGGGATACGGCGAGGACCCTGTGCTGACCGGAAAAATGGCCGGCGCTTACATCGAGGGAATGCAGGGCGACGATCCAAAATATCTGCGCTGTGCATCAACCCTGAAACACTTCTATGGAAACAACACCGAGGTCGGCCGCGGCTGGAAGAACTCTTCGATTGACCCGCGGAATAAATATGAGCTGTATCTCGAGCCGTTCCGCAGATGTATTGAGGAGAGCGGCGCAGAGGGCATCATGACGGTGTACAACAGAATCAACGGCACCGTCGGGCCGCCTGAACATGGTCATGAAAGGAACCACCACCGCCGGCGCCGGAATGGTCCGGGAAAACATGGAAATCTCGGAATCCGTCATCATGAAACAGGCGGACCAGAAGATGTATGAAAATAAAAAAAGTTCACGGTGAATCGCCGCAATGGATTGTCCCCGCGGGTCTTTTCGTGGTACAATGAAACATAACCGATAAAAAGAAAAACGAGGGCAGAACATGAACGAATTATATGAAATGATTGAAAAGAAAATCAAAGAATCCGGCTATCCGCGACCGATTTCGGGAAGCGATGTTTACGATGACATCTGCGACCAGATCGAGGGAAAAGAGAACGGTTCCTATGTGGTATTATCGAAATTTGATGATGATGTGATTTTTGAGTACCACATCACGGTGATGGATGATGAATTCAACCTCGGCGTGCTGACGATGCGCACCCCGGAGGGCGTGTTTGAGACAGATTTTGACCAGTAAAAGAGAAAAGAAAGAGGTTGTTACTTATGCCGAATGTTGAAAAAATCACAAAACAGACGGAAAATCCGTTCGTAAATCTTTACCTGGTGGAAGGGACAAACAAAGTAAACCATCACTTCCGCTATTACGTGGCTTCCCGCGCAAAATCCATCGAGCAGATGAAGATTAAAACAAGGAAAAATACGCCGGACGGTGTGCTGATGTACAGTCTGTACGGGGAAAAACGCGACAAAATTGTCCTAGTGCGCCAGTACCGCGTTTCCATTGACGACTACATCTACGAATTCCCGGCAGGCCTGGTGGAACCGGGCGAGGAGTTCCATGAGGCTGCCGTGCGCGAGATGCATGAGGAGACCGGTCTTACGTTTCACCCGTTGAAAGTAGATCCCTGCTACGAGAAACCGTTCTTCACCACAATCGGCCTGACCGATGAAGCATGCTCTGCCGTTTACGGCTGGTGCGAGGGCGAGATCAGCCGCAAATACCTCGAAGAGAGCGAAGTGATCGAAGTTGTCCTTGCTGACCGCGAGGAGGCAAAGAGAATTTTAAAGGAAGAAAATGTAGCAATTATGTGTTCTTATCATCTGATGCATTTTATTCATGATGAGGAGCCGTTTGCATTCCTGAAATAAGTGGCGGGGAGCCAGAAACACACAACCCCTGGAAGTTCTTAGCACGAACTGCCAGGGGTTGTGTGTTTCTGACTCCCATTTACGTTGTGGGGGACGGGAGGGTGAGGACTCAGGTGTAGTATTGGGCCTGGGTTTCGTAAAGATTGGCGTAGATGCCGTGGTTTGCGAGGAGGGTGTCGTGGGTTCCGTCTTCGGCGATGCGGCCGTGGTCGAGGACGATGATGCGGTCGCAGAATTTGCAGCTGCTCATGCGGTGGGAGATGTAGACGGCGGTTTTGCCGGCAGTCATCTGGCTGAACTGTTCGTAGATTTCGGCTTCGGCGATGGGGTCGAGGGCGGCGGTCGGCTCGTCGAGGATGACGAACGGGGCATCCTTGTAGAGGGCGCGGGCGATAGCGGTGCGCTGGGCCTCGCCGCCGGAGAGGTCGACACCAGAGCCGTTGTTGTTGTAAAGGCGGGTGCGGACGCCCTGCGGGAGTTGCTGTACACGGTCGGTGAGACCGACTTTTGCAAGAGAGGATTGCAAAGCAGCTTCATCAATCGTAGTCCCTGCGGCGATGTTTTCGTCGAGCGGAAGGGAGAACAGGTGGAAATCCTGGAAAACCACGGAGAAGGCCTGGGTGTACTCTTTGTAATTGTATTTGCGGATGTCGATGCCGTTTAAGGTAATATAGCCGGAGGTCGGCTCGTACAGGCGGCAGAGCAGTTTGATGAGTGTTGTTTTTCCGGCTCCGTTGCGGCCGACGAGGGCGGTTTTGTCACCGATGGTAAAGGACAGTGTCACATGCTCGAGCACCGGAATGTCTGTGCCGGAATAGGAGAAGGAAACGTCGTGGAAGGCAAAGGCGTACTGACCGTCGTCACGTTTTTCGATCGGGAGTGTGCCGTCGTACGACATGGATGGCTGTGCGATGAAATCCTCATACGTCGCAAGATACGAATTGATATAGTCAAACTGTGAGCCGGTTGTGAAAAACGTCTGCAGATCCCCCATGGCGCGGGTGACGGAACCGGCATACAGAAGGACATCTCCGATGGGGAGCACACCGTACAGCGCTTTGGCGCCGATCAGAAGGTATGCGGTGAAATTAGAAAGGAGTGAGAGCAGCGCATTTTTGCCGTCTGTGACGGCGGAAAAACGGGCGAAGCCGAGGTACATCGGCAGAAAGTGTGCCATGGCCTTTCCAAACTGTGCGTCGAGAAAACCATCGAGATGACCGATACGGATATCGTCCGCATGCCGTTCTTCGAGCATCACATTGACGAGATAATTGGCGACGGAGTTGGAATGGTCGTTGCCCTGGTTCAGCTCAATTTTTTTCTGCGTACTCTCGCGGTTGATGCGGGAGGAAAGAGCCAGCTGCAGTCCGCAGAGCAGGAGCAGCGCGAGTGTCGAAAACGGCGAGGTAAAGAAGTTTTTCATGCTGCTGCCCGGAAGAAGGAACAGGCGGAGCAGGAAGAACAACGCATAGAGAAGGGAGAGCAGGGAAGTCATCATCGTATGGATCACGATCAGCTGGTCACCCACATTTCCTGACCCCATGGAAGAGACATTGGTGCGCCGGATGGCATCCATCGTCTCGGTTTTTTCAAATTTTTCAAATTCCAGTTCCAGCGCCTTCGCGGTGATTTTCTGTTCCGTGAGCGCAAGGCAGAGTTCCTTCTGGCCGTCGAGATACTGGCGGCAGATTTTTTCAAACAGCCCCAGTCCATACTGTACCAGCAGAAAGATGACAACGGTATACAGACAGACGCGGTACGATTTTGCAAGCAGCAGATTCAGAATCCGCGCCGAGAAAAACAGCGAGAGATACGGCAGCGTGGCAGCGGCAAAAGCACTTCCGATCAGCCAGAACAGCACGCGGTGATTGCCTTGGCTTACCATAGTTAAAAAGCGGCAGACGGCATGAAACCGTTCTTTCATTTTCATAAGGAATGTTCCTCCGTTTCCTGATAATACTGGCTCTGAACTTCAAACATATGCGCATACGACCCGCCAAGCGCGAGCAGCTCCTCATGGGTTCCGCGCTCTTTGATCCTTCCGTTTCCAAGAAACAGAATCGTATCGCAGAACCGTGTCGATGCGAGACGGTGTGAGATGAAAAGCGCAGTCTTATTTTTCAGCAGCGTGCTGTAGGTTTCGTACATTTCATTTTCTGAGATTGCGTCGAGCGCAGCGGTTGGCTCATCGAGCAGGAGCAGACGGCAGTTTTTGTAGAGAGCCCGCGCCATCATGAGTTTCTGCATCTCACCGCCGGAGAGGGTGACGCCGTCGTCGGTCATATCTTTACCGAGATACGTTTCCTCTTTTTGCGGAAGACCTGCGATTTTCTCCCAGAGTCCGGCGCGAACGAGAGCTTCGCGGCAGTGGTCACGGTCGGTCTCTTCCAGAGTGGAACAGCTCACATTTTCTGCGATCGAGAATGAGAGTGCAAACGGGTCCTGAAAGACGGCGGCAACCGCTTCGTAATACTGTGCCGGATTCAGATTGGTAAGGGAAATGCCGTTGACAGTGATGCTTCCTTCTGCCGGCTGATACAGCCCGCAGATCAGCTTGACAATCGTAGATTTCCCAGCGCCGTTGATACCGACAAGAGCCGTGTGTTCGCCTGCGTGGAGCGTAAAGCTGACATCATCGAGGATCTTTTTCTCACTTTCCGGATAAGAAAAGGAAACGTGGGAAAAACAGATCTCCAGCGGTTTCATACGGTCAAATTCCGGCCGGAACGGCAGTGCATGGCCGGCCGGGAGCGGCAGGTCGAGGAACTCCCGCATCCAGCGGATCTGTTCAAGGCAGAGCACCGATTTGGAGAGTGCGGAGGTGATCTCGTTAAAATACGATGAGAAGCCAGAAACTGCGCCGAGCGCCAGCACAAAGCCGGAAACAGTCATCGTGCCGTGGGAGAGACGGTAAATCAGAAAGCCGTAGCAGATGCCGTCGCGCAGAAGCTGCAAGGTAAGTGTCAGCAGATCATTCACAAAGTAGGCGCTGCGGATGTGAAACAGGATTTTCTGGTATCGTTTGTTGATCTGTCGGTAGACACCATCAATCCATCCGCCCAGCTGGTAGAGACGGACATCTTTTCCGGCCGCAGTGTCATACGACTGTTTCTGAAAATAGCGCTGCGACAATTTAATCGCGGACAGATCATCCCGGCGGCGGACTTCGTAGGAAGCCGCGCGGCGGTAGCTGAGAAACTGAAGAACCGAGAGCACCAGCAGCAGAAGAATGATGGCTGGATGGACACTTCCAATCAGCCCTGCGTAGAGGAGCAGACCGAGAAAGGAAGAAAAAATTGTGACATCATAGCGGAACATTCCTTCCACTCCGACCCAGTTGCTGGAAACGGCATCGGTGGCTTTTTCAACGAGCTGCAGCGTCGACTGCTCGGTCAGAACGGCGTAGTCCATCCGCATGAAATGGCGGAGCAGACGGCGCATAAAAAAGCCGGTCCGGAATTCGGTATACTGCCAGGCGTTCCGTGACTGCAGAAACGCATGGCTGACGAAAACGACGGCATAAAGGAGAAAGAGAACCAGCGTTCCAAGCGCAAACCCGGCAAAGCCGCGGCTCTGTTCCAGAAAAAAGAGAATTCCGGAAGGAAGCAGAATCCCGAAAAAGCCGGTGAGCACCTGTGAGACGATTTCGAGTGCCTGAAAGAGAAACGGCTTTTTGCTGTAATGCCACAGCTCCCGATGAATATAAATGTAGTTAGACCATAATGAATACATAAAGACCTCCTCTGTCACATATCTTTCGTGAACTGTAGTTATCCTACCATATTCATGCAAAACACGGGGGAAAAGTACGTAAATGGAACAAAAAAGAACGCGAACAGCAAAAAAAGTGTTCACGTTCTGCAAAATTTCTCTGTAGAATCATCGGACAAAATCAAAAAATCCTGGAAAGAGCTTTTTACAGCGGCAGCATAATCTCCGTCACGAAAACGCCGGGCTCGTTCTGCCGGTTGATATATCCTTCGTACTTTTCCACAACAAGATTGATCCGTTTCAGCCCATGCCCGTGATTTCCGCGCTTCGTGGTGATATACTCGCTGTCCAGCTTCCGCACAGTGTCCTTTGTTGCATTCGTAACGGAAATATACAGCTGGTTTTTCAGCACACCAATATAAAGCCGGATATAAGGATCCGCAAGGCCCTCGCATGCTTCCACCGCATTGTCAATCAGATTTCCGATCAGCGCGCAGAGATCAATATCACTCACCGTAAGATTGGCCGGGCAGGCTGCCTTGTAATCCACGCGGATGCCGTTCTTTTCGGCGAGTGAAATTTTGGAATTTAAAATCGCATCGAGATTCACATTCCCCGAGTCGCAGAGCTGGTTGACCTGATCGAGATCATTTTCGAGCAGCCCGAGATATTCCTGCAGCTTATCATACTGTCCCATCTCAACATATGCCTTCATTGACTGCAGATGATTGTGGTAATCATGGCGCCAGCCGCGCATTGTCAGATAGATATTCTGCACTTCCTCGACCTGGCGGGCGAGAAGCTGGTTCTGGTATTCGATATTTTTGCGTTCCAGATAATGGGATAAAAAAGGAATGTGCGCCATGAAACATCACCTCGGTTCGTTCGGAATTGGAAATTAAAAAATGCAAAACCTTTAAAACGCATTCGGCCGGTAAAACTGCAGGAACGCATGGTTGAGTGATGCATAGCATCCGCGGCTGACCGGAATTTTTGTTCCGTCCGACAAGAGACATTCCGTCCGCGTGATCCGCTCCACATGAGCGAGATTCACAAGATAACTCCGGTGTGCTGCCGCAAAACATTCTTCTGTCCTACCAGAAGCCTGCCATGCGGCGGAAAGCTCTTCGCGGAATTCCGACAGATTTTTCTTAAACGTTTCCGTGCCGGCGGCCGTATGCAGCGTCAGATAATGATTATCGGATTCCACAAAAAGCAGATCCGAGAGGAACAGCTTCTGCGTCTCCCCGCCAAGCGAAAGCAGCAGATGCGGCTTTTCCTGTCCGCGCATCGCCTGCAGTTCGTCGAGCAGCGGAAACAGTGTGTCTTCCGTCACCGGCTTTAAGAGATACCGAAACGCCTGCACCTCATACCCTTCGAAAACGTATTCTCTGTGGTTCGTCAGAAAGAGAATCGGCACCTCACTGTCCGTTTCACGGATTTTCCGCGCCAGCGCCATGCCGTCCATTCCGCCGAGGTCAATATCGAGAAAGATGAGATCAAACGGATACGAGCCGGGATACTGGAACAGAAAAGCGGCGGAGTCTGAAAAGGCTTCCACGGTCAGAGGAAGCCTTTTTCGCTCCGCAAAGGTGCGGAGCAGCATTTCCATCCGGGAACGCTGCGCCGGTTCATCTTCGCAGTAAGCAATTCTCATGTTATTCACCCAAACATTTTTTGAAGAAGTTATCGTAAACGGTAATCATTTCCTCGGTCCAGAATGCTGCACCGCCGTGGTCTGCGCCGCGAAGAAGATACAGCTGTACATCTTTTCCGGCATCCTTTAATGCGTGGTAGAGATCGACACTCTGCTGGCAGAACACCATCGTGTCCTTGGTGCCGTGTGCGATCAGCATCGGCGGGAAATCCTCGTTCACGTATGTTTTGGAGCAGGCTGCCTTAGCCTCCTCAAGATGCTCGGTAATGTCATAGCCCATCAGCATGCCCTCCGGGCTGTCCGGTTTCTGATGGTTCAGCGTTGTCGGATAGCCGTACGGCAGTGTCACATCAACAGCTCCGTACAGATCGATAATACCGCATACCTCGCAGCTTTCCTTATTGATCGGCTCATCGAGCTTTCCACTCTTTGCGGTCATGCCGGCAACGGAGGAAACCTGTCCGCCGGAAGAATCTCCCATGAAGAACATCTGCGCCGGATTCAGCTTATACTCATCCGCATGCGCGCGAAGGAAACGGACGGCATTTTTTGCGTCGATGATCTGCGCTGGGAAATGTGCGATTCCGCTGTGACGGTATTCGACGATTGCAACAACGTAGCCGCGCTGCGCCAGACGGGCGATCATGCCGACCTTCTGGTAGACATACTGTTTCATCCAGGCGGATCCCTGAATAAATGTGATGCACGGCCAGGTGCGCTCCGGGTGCGCCATCTGGAATGGTGTGAAAATTTCCAGATGAAGATTGTGTGCCTCGTCGTAGACAACTTCATGGGCATAGCGGATCTCAATTTCCTCTCCGGTCACCGGAATCTCCACAGCACCGTCCACTGCGTCCTCGTAGTCCGGCATTGTCTCATACGTATAATTTGATGGTTCAATAATCATGTGTAAAAACCTCCTTTTTGGTAAACCCCTTCTGTCAGAAACAATAAGTATGGATGACTTATGATTTCTTCGACTCCTCATATGATTTTAACTCGGAAAGCGCCTCACCTGCAAGTGGATACAGCGCAATAATGTTGAAAATCGTCATCAGCCCGATGCCGACATCACCGAGATCCCATACAAACGTGTAGGCTGCAATACCGCCGATAAACAGCATCACAAGCGCCAGCACCTTGTAAGCGGTCTGGAAGCACCATTTGTCGCCGAACAGGTAGGCAACGTTGCATCTGGCATAAAACAGAATGCCGAGGAATGTGGAAAAGCTGAATAAAAACAGGGTAAGTGCAATGAAAATCACACCGAATTTTCCCAGATGATACTGCATGGCGGTCTGCAAGAGATCCATGCCGGAAAGGCCATTAATCAGATCCTTTGGTGCAAGCAGCATAATCATTGCGGTGCAGCTGCAGATGACGATTGTGTCAACAAAAACGCCGAGCGCCTGTACAAGACCCGCTTTGGCCGGGCGGTCGCATTCTGCCGCAGCAGCAGCGCACGGAGCGGAGCCGGAACCGGCCTCATTCGAAAACAGACCACGCTTTACACCGTTCATCAGAACAGCACCAAAACCGCCGGCTGCCATCTGACGAAGTCCGAAGGCTTCCTCAAAAATGCGCGCAAACACAGAAGGAATCTGACGGAAGTTGACTGCGATGATAAACAGTGTGATAAAGAAATAGCAGACTGCCATGACAGGAACTACAAAATCCAGCACCTTTACGGTTGCATTTTTCCGCAGTACGATGATTGCAGAAAGAATCACCAGCATGATACTGGTGTAAAGCGGCGGAATGGAAAATGCATTTTTAAAAGAAGAAGCCACGGAATTGCTGATTACCTGACTGATGCCGCACCAGCAGATCAGACCGGCAATGGCAAACAGGACAGCCGGCAGAACGTATCGTTTTTTCTTCTTAAGGCGGTCTTCAACCAGATCGTGAATGTAGTAGGCAGGACCGCCGCGGTAGCCGCCGTACAGAGGATCTTCTTCTTTGTGAAGCTGTGCGAGCGTAGCTTCGATAAACGCGGTAGACGAGCCGATGATAGCCGTCACCCACATCCAGAACACAGCACCTGCGCCTCCGGCGGAGACTGCAGCGACAACGCCGACCAGATTTCCCATACCGACACGCGTTGCGGTGGAAACGATCAGTGTCTGAAAAGAAGAAAGGCTGCTTTTTTCATTTTTCTTTTCCGACAGGGCACGGATCATGTCCGGGAACAGACGGATGGGAAGAAAACGTGTCCGGATCGTAAAATAGATGCCGGTTGGGATCAGCAGAAGAATCAGAAGGGAGATTCCGAGACTGCCGCCGCCCGGGAGCGGAATCGTAAAAAGATCGCCCCAGAGAAAGTTGTAGACTGTGGTGATGAGATTGACAATCATGTTTTCAAAAACCCTCATTTCAAAATATTTGCGGCACTGTGAAACGTCAAAGCATAAAAGCACCGTTACCTGCTATTATATCGGTTTCTGTTTGGAATGTAAAGAAGGGAAGAGAAAAGATAAGAGGCAAATATCAGCTTTTTCCGAAACCAGAAAAAGTTGATATCTGCCTCTTAAAAGGGCATCTTTTGTTTTACGGTACAGATTACGCGGTCAGCCTGCGAGATGCAGCATCTCGATCAGGAACAGCCAGCTCAGGCCATAGAATGTAACGACAGCGACAAGGTCGTTGACCGTCGTGATGAGCGGACCGGAAGCAACCGCCGGATCGATGTGGATCTTTTTGAAGAACAGCGGAATGCAGGTGCCGACTGCACTGGAAATCAGCATTGCCAGAAGCAGTGCGATGCCGATGCAGGCGGAAACGGAAAATGCGAACATCATGGTCTTTCCCTTGAATAAGAAGATGAAAAGTCCGATGACAGCAAAGGACAGAACACCAAGCAGAAGACCATTGCAGAAACCGATGCGCATTTCCTTGAAAACAAGCTGTAATTTCTGTTTTCCGGTCAGTGACTCATCCATCAGGACACGGATGGTAACAGCCAGGGACTGGGTACCAACGTTTCCGGCCATGTCGAGGATCAGGGACTGGAAGGTCATGATGATCGGAAGGGTTGTGACAACCTGTTCGAAAATACCGACTACAGAAGAAACCAGCATGCCAAGACCGAGCAGGATGATCAGCCATGGAAGACGTTTTTTCATACTGTCTTTTAACGGCTCTTTTAAATCCTCCTCTGCGGTCAGACCTGCGAACATCGCGTAGTCCTCACCCATCTCATCATCAACCAGGTCGATGATGTTTGATGATGTGATGACACCGAGCAGGCGGTTGTCATTGTCGAGGACCGGAATAGAATCCTCGGAATAATCCTTCAGTTCTTCGATACACTCGTTGATCGGCTCCTCTGCATATACGTACGGGTAAGAAGTTACGGTCAGATCCTCGAGCGTCTCGTCGCGTCTTGCGATGATCAGGTTTTTCAGATCGATCGCTCCGTAAAATTTCTGCTGCGCATTGACAACAAAGATGGTAGAGATGTTGTCGTTCTTTGCGGCCTGATCGATCAGGCTGCTCATCGCCTGTTTGACATTCAGATCCTCGCGGATGATGATGCAGTTTGTCGTCATGCGGCTGCCGATTTCATCTTCATCGAAGGAGGCGATCATCTCAATATCGTGGCGTACTTCCGGATCGAGCAGTTCGATCAGAAGTTTTTTCTTTGCTTTGTCGAGTTTCTGCAGAACCTCGGCCAGTGCATCGGTCTCCATTTTGGAGAGGATGGAAGCGGCTTTTTTGACATCCATCTCTTCGAGGTACTCGGCTACGTTGTCGGATTCAGCATACTCAAAAATATCGGACAGCATGTCCGTGTCCAGAATGCGGTATAGTTTGCATCGCTCCGGAACCGTTAAAAGCGGCAGAACATCTGCCAGGTCATTTTCGTGGTAATCTTCCAGGCGGCTGCCCATGACAGCCGGAGAAGAGTTACTGCGGATTGTATCCAGGATCTCCTGGGTATAATCCTGTACTCGTTTTTCCATTTTTTCGTTATCCTCCATTCTTTTTTTGACAGCAGAAAAAAACATGCGTGCTGTCGGTGCGAAAAAGCATGTTGGAACCCTCACAGGGCAGTAAAAGCACACGAAAAAAGAACCAGAGAATTACGTTTCAAAACTGGTTTGGATCATGTGTCTTACTTCGGGTTTTCATAGGATAAGAAGGGAAAATATTTAAGATTAAAGCAGGACAGAAGGATGGCCGTCATCCTGCATATTTTCCGGTTCCCGTCCTATGCTGGTACTTCGCCCATGAGAATCACAACTATCCATTCTGTTCACCTGCCTTTTTTTAGAAATTTTTTGATCAAACAGCCGTTTTTGCCGGTCTGTTTCGCTTGAAATACGGGATTCAAAAATCATCCCTCAAGTATTCTAACTGCTTTCCGAAAAAAAATCAATTCCTATTTTGGTAAAATTTTCGCAACATTCTTATCTCGTTTCTGTTTCTCCTCGTAAAGCATTGCATCCGCATGCGCGAGCATCTCCGGAAGTGTGGAATCCATGTCTTTCGGAAGCAGATAAAAGCCGGTGGAAACGGTAATATTATATGCTTTTTCGCTCGTTCTATTAAAAATGTCGAATGCGGAGTGCAGCGTCCGGTACAGATCCCTGGACATTGTTTCGTCGGAACACGGAACAAGACATGCGAATTCATCGCCGCCGATGCGTCCGCAGACACCGCGTTTGCCGATGGAATCCTGCAGAAACTGTCCGACAAGGCGGATGGAGAAGTCCCCTTCTTCATGCCCGTACCGGTCGTTGATGATCTTTAAATTATTGAGATCCGCATAGACGGCAAGCAGGATGTGCTAAGAAAATAATTGCAATTGTCTAAAAAATGTTTGAGCTCTGAATTCACAGACAAAACTTTATAGAAACTTAAGATTTTCCTTTGCGGACCTAAAGATTCCTTTGGTACAGTAAGGATGAAAACAAAAGACATCTGGCAACTTGAGGGAATTTGCGGTACAATCATCTTTGAATCATGTGGGAGGTCCGGCGCGGAAAAAAAGTGCCGGAAAAGAAAAAATGAAAGGTGGAGAAAGAAGAAATGTACAACATTTTAGTATGTGATGATGATAGAGAGATTGTAGACGCCATTGAGATTTATCTGACCCAGGAGGGCTATCATGTGCTGAAAGCATATGACGGCATGCAGGCCATCCAGATGCTCGAGAGGGAGGAGATTCAGCTGCTGATTATCGACGTCATGATGCCGAAACTGGACGGCATCCGTGCGACGCTGAAAATCAGAGAAAAGAGCAGTATTCCGATCATTATTCTGTCTGCGAAATCAGAGGACGTAGACAAAATTCTGGGACTGAACATCGGCGCGGATGATTACGTGACGAAACCGTTCAACCCGCTCGAGCTGGTGGCGAGGGTGAAATCTCAGCTGCGGCGCTACACGAAACTTGGAAATCTTCCGGCGGACGACGGAGAAAATGTGTATCAGGTCGGCGGGCTTCTCATCAATGACGATTTAAAAGAAGTCAGCGTCGAGGGCGAACCAGTCAAACTGACCCCGATCGAATACAACATTCTCCTGCTGCTGGTAAAAAATCCAGGCAAGGTATTTTCGATTGAACAGATCTACGAGAGCATCTGGAACGAGGAGGCGATCGGTGCGGACAACACCGTTGCGGTCCACATCCGTCACATCCGTGAGAAAATCGAAATCAACCCGAAGAAGCCGCGCTATCTGAAAGTTGTATGGGGAATTGGGTATAAGATTGAGAAACAATAATAAGGAGTGAATAATTGTGAAAGAACGAAAACTCTACAGCCTGACGGGGAAGCTGATCGTTTTTCTTCTGCTGATCGTTTTTGCCGCCAGTGCGCTGTTCGGGGGCATTCAGACACTGATGCTTTCCAGCGTCGGCCTGACGCCGAATGCGGCAGCAAAAAAGTATGCGTTTGAAGAAACCACCGCATGCGGCACACTGGTGCAGCGGCAGCTTCATAACGTCATGAGCTACTATAATGATATGAGTAAATTCGGCACAAACGGTCAATACGACGGAACAAAAGAGATTGATTACCGTGCCTTTGCAACCGACGGAGAGGGAAGCGGCGGGATAAGTACAACGTACACCATTGACCAGCTTGTCAAGATGTACGATGACGGCAGCAGCGCAGACCTCAATGAGGTGGCAGCGTATACTGCGGATAATTATGCGACGAACGATGCCGGAATTGACAAAGAAGCCTATCTTGCATACGAAGATGGAACTGACGTGAGCCAGGAAACAGAAGAGACGGATGTAGCCGCACTCACCGAAGAAGTGAGCGCGGCAGATGCAGAGACGTTTGACAGCTTTTCCCCGGACGGCGAGGTCTACTTTCCTTCCGATAATGCAGTGAAAAGCCTGAAAGAGAAAAAAATTGATCCTGCTGATGTTTCCTCCCAGTTTTTGTATCTATACGATCAGGGAATGAGCCTGGAAACGCAGAAAACGAAAGCGGGAACGTACCTCTATGAGTACGCGGCGGCAAATCTGAAAAAGGTATCCATCCGCGATCTGTATATGACACTTTCCGGGGTCACGGAAGAAGTTGCTGCTTTTAAAAACCAGGAGAGCGGCATCAGCGTCGATGCGGACGATGCCAATCTCTGGTACTGTCTGGAGGATAAAGAAGGAAATATCTATACGAATGTGGATTCCTGGAAAAATGGTTACACAACAGCCATTGCGCAGAAATCGTCCTATCCGTTCGCCTTTGCTGTTGACCGGACCGGCGGTGCCGACAAAGTCCGTTCTTATGCAACAAGAAAAAACAGCCCGGCCGTGGAAGCAGCGAGAAGCTATCTGCTGAACAATCAGATTGCAGATAATTATCAGAAGATCTTTGTTGCACTGGATCCGGATCTGGCAGCAAGCGACTATTTCTCCCAGTACAGTGAGATCTACAGTCAGTGGCTTCCGAAAATGCAGCTCCTTCTTCTGATGATTGCAGTTGGCGGAATCGGAACGCTGGTCTGCCTGGTCCTGTTCACACTGCAGGCAGGAAGAAATGGAAAAAACAAAGAAATCCGCCTTTACTTTTTCGATCAGTGGTACACGGAAATCGCAGCTGCAGCCGCCATCCTGATTGTGATGGGAGCAGTTGGAATCGTTGCTGTCTGCATCGAACTTTCCTACGGCGGCGTTCATTATATCCAGAATTTTGACGGAAACTACATCTACAGCGGATCCTATGGAAATGAAGCAGATACATGGCGAAGCCTGGTGGCCGCATCGGGCATCCTCGCCGGATTTCTGATCACACTGATTCCGTACTGCTCACTGGTGCGCCGGATCAAAGCACGCAACGTCTGGAAACAGTCGTTTTTGTACTGCGTCGGCCACCGGATCGTGTCTGCCGGAAGAACCTTCTATGAAGGCAGACAGGAGTCGGAGCGAACGATCCTTATGTTCTGCGTTTTCTGCGGCGTGCAGATCATTCTCTGCTGCGGCTTCGGAATGTTCGGCGTATTCCTTACCCTGGTGATGGATGCCGCAGTGCTGCTTCTTCTGCTGCGCGAGGCATCCGGAAGAAAACAGATTGAACATGGCTTAAAAGAGATTGCTGCGGGCGATCTGGATTACAAGATTGACCTGACGGAGCTGCAGGGGGAAGACAACCTTCAGCTTGCCGGAATTGTCAATTCGCTCGGAGAGGGAATGAAAGCGGCAGTGCAGGAGCAGATGAAGAGCGAGCGCTTAAAAGCGGATCTGATCACGAACGTATCCCACGATATCAAGACACCGCTTACTTCTATTATTAATTATGTCGATCTGCTGAAACGGGAAAATATTGAAAACGAGAAAGCGAAAGATTATATCCGCGTACTCGACGAAAAATCACAGCGCCTGAAACAGCTGACGGAGGACCTTATCGAGGCATCGAAGATCAGCTCCGGAAACATTAAACTGGAATTTATGAACCTGAACCTGAACGAACTTGTACAGCAGGTGAACGGAGAGTTTGCCGAGCGGTTTGAAAGCCGTAATCTTGATCTGATCTGTATTCTTCAGCCGGAGCCGCTTCTGATCTGTGCGGACAGCCGCCGCATCTGGCGTGTGCTGGAAAACCTGTACGTAAATGTCTGCAAGTATGCGATGCCGGGGACAAGAGTTTATGTGGACGCGATCCGGAAGGATGGGAAAATACAGTTTTCCATCAAAAATATATCAGAAAATGCGCTGAACTGTGAGGCAGATGAGCTGACGGAGCGGTTTATCCGCGGTGACGTCAGCCGAAGTACGGAGGGCAGTGGTTTAGGGCTTTCCATTGCAAAGAACTTGACCGTTCTGCAGCATGGCACGTTTGATATTTATCTGGATGGCGATCTGTTCAAGGTGACGATTACGTTTGATGAGGTTGTAAAAGAGAAAAAGCCGGAGACTTCCGGGTACACAGCAAAGCCGGAAATGCCGGAAGAAGATCTGGAAAAGCCTTCTTCAGACACGATCTAGAAGAATAAAAATTTCATAACTGTTCAGAGCTATACAAAATGAAAGAAAAAACGCCCTGCCGGAAACCACATATTCTGTGTGTTTCCGGCAGGGCGTTTTGATTTACGCGAGTAACGAGCCAAAGTCCGTGCTTGCACGAGACCTT
>ENA-ORPH01000561-ORPH01000561.1-human-gut-metagenome-genome-assembly--contig:-NODE-561-length-41313-cov-3.678075_pt1 | contig 41313 bp, 38 predicted proteins | sample MGYA00242142_ERZ509074 | MGnify/ENA primary metagenome ERZ509074 (study PRJEB26280, sample SAMEA2338724) | human gut metagenome | biome: human gut; feature: human-associated habitat; material: faeces...
TATGCCGTGCTGTTTGGCTCCTAAAACCTTGTGTGTCCTTGTCAACTGATGGTACCCAAAGCGTAAAAGAAAGGTTCAATATATATGAAACAGTTCGACGTAACCGGCATGAGCTGCGCCGCGTGCAGTGCCAGAGTAGAAAAGGCCGTAAAGGAGGTCCCCGGCGTAACTGAGTGCACCGTGAGCCTGCTGACCAACTCCCTGAGCGTAAATGGCAGCGCAGACGAGGGCGCCATAATCGCCGCGGTGGAAAGGGCGGGCTACGGCGCCTCTGCCAAGGGCGCAAATAAGGCGGCTCAGGAGGAAGAACTCAAGGATCAATCCACACCACAGCTCAAGCGGCGGCTCATATGGTCAGTAGGATTTCTGATGATACTCATGTACTTCTCCATGGGGCATATGATGTGGGGCTGGCCGCTGCCGAAATTCTACAACGGCAACCATGTGGCAATGGGCCTTACTCAGCTGCTGCTTACCGTGATAATCATGGTAATCAACCAGAGGTTCTTCATAAGCGGCTTTAAGGGATTCATACACCGGGCTCCCAACATGGATACGCTGGTATCACTGGGAGCCGCGGCGGCATTCGTGTACAGCACCTATGCGCTCTTTGCCATGACTGATGCGCAGGTAAAGGGCAATGAGGAGCTGGTCATGCACTATATGATGGAGTTTTACTTCGAGTCCGCCGCGATGATACTCACTCTGATTACCGTGGGCAAGACACTTGAGGCACGTTCCAAGGGCAAGACTACCGACGCGCTGAGAAGCCTAATCAGGCTGGCTCCACAGACTGCAATGCTTATAAAAGACGGCAAGGAGGTCATGGTCCCTATTGAGCAGGTGCAAAAGGGAGATATATTTGCTGTGCGCCCGGGCGAGAATATCCCCGTGGACGGCGTAGTTGAGGAGGGCTCCAGCGCCGTGAACGAGGCTGCGCTTACAGGCGAAAGCATACCTGTGGACAAAAATGTTGGGGACAGCGTTTCCGCAGCAACGAGTAATATTTCGGGATACATACGCTGCCGGGCTACCCGCGTGGGCGAGGATACAACGCTCTCGCAGATAATTGCCATGGTGAGCGACGCTGCCGCCACAAAGGCGCCTATTGCAAAAGTGGCCGATAAGGTCTCCGGCGTATTCGTGCCTGTGGTAATGGCCATAGCGGCGGTGACGACGGCGGTATGGCTGCTCCTGGGCCGTGAGGTGGGCTTTGCGCTTGCGCGGGGCATATCCGTGCTGGTCATAAGCTGCCCATGTGCGCTGGGTCTTGCTACGCCCGTGGCCATAATGGTAGGCAACGGCGTGGGAGCAAAGAACGGAATACTGTTCAAGACGGCTGCCTCTCTGGAGGAAACGGGCCGGGTGCAGGTAGTTGCCCTCGACAAGACAGGCACTATAACCAAGGGCGAACCCAGGGTGACGGATATACTGCCCGGGCCGGGCGTAGCCGAAGACCACCTCCTCGGTCTTGCGGCGGCTCTTGAAGCAAAGAGCGAACACCCTCTCGCAAGAGCCGTAATGACCAAGGCAGAGGAGGACGGTATTAACGTAGCGGACGTAGAGGACTTCCGCATACTTCCCGGCAACGGTCTCAAATGCACCATAGGAGACAAAAAGCTGCTTGGCGGCAGCATGAGCTTTATATCCGGCCTTGTGAGCGTGCCCGAGGACATGATGAGACAGGCGGAAAGACTGGCGGATGAGGGCAAGACGCCGTTGATGTTCGGCCTTGGGGATAAGCTGCTGGGAATTATCGCCGTGGCGGACGTCATAAAGGAGGACAGCACGGAGGCTGTGAAGGAGCTTCGCAATATGGGCATACGGGTAGTAATGCTCACAGGCGACAACAAAAAGACCGCCGAGGCAATAGGCAGGCAGGCGGGAGTAGATGAGGTTATAGCCGGAGTGCTGCCGGATGGCAAGGAGGCTGTGATACGCGGCCTTATGAAGCAGGGCAAGGTCGCCATGGTAGGCGACGGCATAAACGACGCCCCGGCGCTTACCCGCGCGGATACCGGTATAGCCATAGGTGCGGGTACTGACGTTGCCATAGATGCGGCGGACGTGGTGCTCATGAAGAGCAGCATTATGGATGTGGCGGGAGCAATACGCCTGAGCCGGGCAACGCTTCGCAATATACATGAGAACCTGTTCTGGGCTTTCTTCTATAATACCATAGGCATTCCCGTGGCGGCGGGCGCGCTGATACCTCTCGGCATAACGCTTAACCCTATGCTGGGCGCTGCGGCAATGAGCCTTTCCAGCTTCTGCGTTGTTACCAACGCCCTGAGACTTAATCTTGTGAACATACGGGACGCGAGGCATGATCATAAGACAAAGCCCGCCAAGGCCGTCCATGGGCCGGCGGAAAAGGAAGGACATACTGTCACACTTAAAATAAGAGGAATGATGTGCGGCCATTGCGAGGCGGCGGTAAGGAAGGCGCTGGAGGCCATACCGGGGGTCGCATCGGCAGCAGCCGACCACGAAAAAAGTATTGCGGTAGTTGACCTTGCAGTCCCCGTTGACGAGGCAGCCTTCAAAAAGGCCATAGAGGACGAGGGCTACGAGTACCTCGGCATCACAAAATAAAAAATATGAACAAAATATAAAATAACGGGCGGCACGCTTGCGGAAGGGGAGAAAGTGGGCCGCTTTGTATTGCGCGGGACTTGTGCATGAACATACTGTGATGGTATAATAACAAAATAGGCGAGGAATGTACTTTACCCGCAAATATGCTTTAATGTTTGTTTCAAATGAAGGAAAGGACTTATCATGAGCAGCGATAACGTTATTTATTTTGACAACAGCGCCACCAGCTGGCCCAAGCCAAGGGAGACCGGCGAGGCAATGATGTACTATCTGAACGATGTGGGCGCCAACCCCGGCAGGAGCGGCCATAGCCGCAGCGTGGAGGCGGGCCAGATAGTGCTTAACGCCCGGGAGAACCTCTGCAGGCTTTTCAACGTCAAGCTGCCTCAGCAGATAGCCTTTACGAAGAACATAACCGAGTCGCTGAACTGCGTGTTCTATACAATGCTCAAGGGCGGCGACCACGTTATAACCTCCAGCATGGAGCATAACTCCGTAATGCGTCCCTTGCGCCATCTCGAAAAGACTGGAGTCATAGAGCTGACTGTGGTCAAGGCGGATTGCGAGGGCTATTGCGATCCTGACGACTTCGGCAAGGCGGTAAAGCCCAACACCAAGATGGTGGTGAGCACCCACAGCTCCAACGTTACCGGCACCATTCAGGATATCGCCGCCATAAGCCGCACTGTTAAGGCAAAGAAGGACGACATCATAATGGTGGTTGATTCCGCCCAGAGCGCCGGCGCAATACCTGTAGACGTTCCTGCCATGGGCATAGACGTGCTGTGCTTTACTGGCCATAAGAGCCTTCTGGGCCCCACCGGCACCGGCGGAGTATACCTCAATCCCGCTATCACCCCGGAGCCCTTCATGCGGGGCGGCACAGGCAGCCTTTCGGATCTTGAGGAGCACCCCCTCTTTATGCCTGACGTTTGGGAAGCCGGTACCGGCAATCCTATGGGAATAGCCGGATTGGGTGCGGGCGTAGGCTTTGTGCTGGACAAGGGCGTAGAAAACATTGCCCGTGAGGAGACAGCGCTCAACCAGTACTTTATGGATGCCATAAAGGATCACGATATGGTGAAGATATACGGCCCTATGGACGCGAAGCGCAAGACCGCCGTAACGAGCATCAACATAAATGGCATGGTCTGCTCCACCGTTGGAGAGCAGCTCAACGACGCGTGCGGCATTATGGTTCGCACCGGCCTCCACTGCGCACCCGGGGCACACAGGACTCTCGGTACCTTCCCGGAGGGCACCGTAAGGTTCTCCTTCGGCAACTTCTCCACCAAAGACCAGGTGGATGTGGCGGTTCAGGCCATACTGGCTCTGGCCGATTACGCGGCGGAAAACAAGGAGGACTGATACGATGGAACAAAAGCAGATAGGTGTTGTCACATTCTTCTCCTCTCAGCATGCCATAAGGGCTGAGGAGACACTAAAAGAGAAGGGCTATGAAGTGAGCCTCATGGCAGGCCCAAAGGAGATAAGCCCCAACTGCGGCGTAGCTCTCCAGTTCCAGCCCCAGTACAGGGACGAAGTAGAGAGCATACTCAAAGAAAAGGATGTGCTTTTTGAGGCGGTACACCTTTACACCCCTAAGGTAGAGAAGGGCATACTGAAAAAGCTCCTTGGCAAATAACGGAAGGATAAGATGAAGAAGATAAGGATAAGCGCGGTGACCGCCGGCATCATAATCGCCACTGTTGCGGTAGCCGCCCAGGTAATATTCGGCTTTTCCCACCCCGAGGCATACGGCGTCTGTCTTGTGTGCCACGGCAGGGATATGCTGGCACAGCTATACCAGACGGTATTCCATAAGGCCATGGATATGTCGGTATCCGCCCGCTCCGGCCCGGTGCTGACCGTCATAGGCATACTTGCGGGCGCGTTCATAGGCGCAGTATCCAGCGGTGAGTTCCGCTGGCAGTGGGTGGAAGGTAAGCTTGCTTCCTTTCTTCGCGGCATAGTCGTGGCCATTTGCGCCCTTATAATTTCCGGCTGCCCAATGCGGCTGATGATACGCTCCGCATACGGCGACGTAAAGGCGCTGCTGGGCGTCATAGCCCTCATGCTGGGCTGCGTGGTCGGCACTCTCATACTCAAGAAGCGCAGCCGCAGAAAGGACTAAGCACATGAGCAACCTTCTGATAACACTTTGTGTGGGCCTGATAATAGGATATGCAGCCCAACGCTCCCGCTTCTGCCTTATAGGCGGCGTGCGGGACTATATGATAGTCAGGGACAAGTATTTATTAAAGGGCATGTTCGCACTGCTCATCACGGCTGCGCTGCTATTCCTGGCCCTGCACCTTCTGGGCGTCCACCAGGAGAACATGAAGAATTACCCCATGTTCATAAAGGACACCACAGACCAGCAGGTAATAGAGGCCTCTGCCTGCGCCAATACAAAGCCTCTGTATCTCTTCCTTAAGAAGGCCGGTGGGCTGAAGTTCAACAGGTGGGGCGCCAAGCTGGATCTCTCGGGCTATTGTACAATAGCGGGTGCGTTCATAATCGGCATACTGTCCGTATTGGCGGGCGGCTGCCCTCTCAGACAGCATGTAAAAGCCGCCGGCGGCAACAAGAGCGCCATCGTGTACCTTGGCGGCTTTTATGTAGGCGTAATAGTCTACATGCTGTTCCTCAACGATTTCTTCAAGGCGCTGTTTAAGTAGCAGGAATATAAAAGGACGGTCGGATTGAACTGACCGCCCTTTTTTGTATGCCGTGATTTATTCCTCGTTATCGTCCATTTCCTCGCTGGGCTTTAACGTTATGACGGCGGAGTCTATCTGGTGGGACTCGATTTTGTCTATGTGGACCGTCAGCTTATCCAGCTCAATGGTAATGTTCTGGGGGCCGTCCACCGGTATCATGCCCAGCTTGTCAAACACCAGTCCGGTCAGGGTGTCGTAATCGTCGGAGGCAAGCTCAACGCCCGTTTCCTCCTCAAGGTCGCAAAGCTCAACATTGCCGATCACGCGCCATGACGTATCGTCTATCTTCTCGATATGAGGATCTTCATTTTCCGGGTCGGCAGGTTCGTCGTTCAGCTCGCCTACCAGCTCCTCTATGAGGTCGTTGAGGGTGATAATGCCCACCATACCGCCATACTCGTCCAGAACTACCGCAAGGGAGTTGCGGGTATTCTTCATATCCCTGAACAGTACGTCCGCTTTGATGGTTTCAGGCACGAAGTAGGCGGGGTGCACCGCTTCTTCAAGCACCTTTTCTTTGGTTCTGTCGGCTATGCGGAAGTAGTCCTTGGCGTTGAGTATGCCTATCACGTTATCCGTTGAGCCGTCGCATACGGGATAACGGGTATGGCGGCTTTCGTGTATTATCTCGTCCCACTCATCAAGCGTGTCGTCCGTCATCAGCGCGGTGACGTCCGTGCGGTGGGTGGCTATCTCGCCCGCCATTATGTCGTTGAACTCGAATACGTTCTGTATGAATTCCTTTTCCTGATGGTCTATGGTGCCCTTTTCGCTGCCGGCGTCCACCATCATGCGTATCTCTTCCTCGCTTACGTTGTCGTCCGTCTCGTTGGGATCGATGCCCATAAGACGCAGCACAAGATTGGTGGAAACGGAGAGCAGGCCGACTATGGGCCTGAATATGACGGAAATGAAGCTCAAAAGGCCGGATACTCCCAGTGCTATCTGTTCCGATTTCTTCATGGCGATGCGCTTGGGTACAAGCTCGCCGAATATGAGGGTGAAATATGAAAGCATAAGGGTTATGACCACCACCGCTATGTTTTGCAGGGTGTGGCGGGGCATAGTGACGCCAAGGGATATTATCCACTCCACCAGGGGGACGGAGAAGTTATCTGCCGCAAATGCGCTGCCTAAAAAGCCGGACAGGGTTATGGCTACCTGAATGGTGGCGAGAAAGCGCGCGGGCTCCTTTGCCAGCTTGTAAAGCTTCTTTGCCCTGCCGTTGCCGTCATCGGCCATGTGTTCAAGCTTGGTTTCGCTTATGGAGAGCACCGCTATCTCGGCGCTTGCGAAAATAGCGTTGAGCATGATGAGAACCAGCTGGAACAGCAACAATAGACCTATGGAATCGTCCATGACTTAAAACCTCGAACCTCTTTCTGAACTAAATACATTCAATGATATTTTTAATAAGCTTTGCCAAAACAACAATAAACATGACCTGCGCAAGAAGCTCTTTCGCAAACCATGTTTGTGCATCAAATGAGTATTGGATTTTTTCTTCGCTTAGGGTTGGCGTCGTCATCGGCGTCCATGACCGAAGACCTCCTGTTAAGGCATAATGCTTATTATCGATTATAGCATTTTATTGAATTATGTCAATGGACATTAACGCCTTCCAGCCTCAGCAAAGCCAGCTTTTTGTCCAATCCTCCGGCGTAGCCCGTAAGGCCGTTTGAGCCAATTACCCTGTGGCAGGGGACTATTATGGATACAGGGTTGTGACCGACTGCGCCCCCTACCGCCTGCGCGCATATGCGCCTGCCCGTCTGCTTTTCCAGCGTCCTTGCAATTTCGCCGTAAGTGACGGTATGTCCGTATGGTATCTCCATAAGCAGCTTCCATACCCTAATGCGGAAACTACTGCTGTTGAAGGATACCGGCGGCATTTCCATAGGGACATTTCCCTGGAAATAATCGTCAAGCCAGCGCACCGTCTGCCCGAATAACGGCAGAGCTTTTTCAGCGTACTCCGCTTCAAGAGTGCTGCCGAAGTATTTTTGCCCTATGAACCACAAACCGGTCACGGCGCTGCCGTCCGAGGCTATGAGCATTTCTCCCAGCGGGGAGGAGTAGCTGCAAGTGTACTGCATAGTGTCGCCTCCGTAAGTCTGATGTAAGTATACCACCCGGCCGTGCCTATGGTAAAGGCGAACCCGATGTGATAATATAAGGCGATGAATCTGTTTAGGAGGCGGCTATGGCACAGGGCGGCTATACTAAGGAAATGGATAGGATAATAGCGTCACTTGAAGGGCGGCCGAGACTGCTTCTGCACGCTTGCTGCGCGCCATGCTCCAGCGCCGTGCTGGAGCTGCTGGATAGGCACTTTGAACTGACCATATTTTATTACAACCCCAATATCGCCCCTGATGAAGAATATCACCGCCGGGAGCAGGAGCTGGAATGCTTTCTTGAACAAGCGGGGTATCCGCATATAACCCTGATTGAGCCTGAATACGACCCGGCGGAGCTCTATGCTGCTGCAAGGGGGCTTGAGCAGGAGCCGGAGAAGGGCGAGCGCTGTACCGCGTGCTATAAGCTGCGCCTCGAGAAGACCGCGAAATACGCTGCGGAAAACGGCTTCCCGTGGTTTACCACCACCCTTTCCATAAGCCCGGTGAAGGACCCTGTACGGATAAACAGCATAGGCTCTGAGATGGCGGAAAAATACGGTGTGAGTTTTCTCACAAGTGAATTCCGCAAGAGGGACGGCTACAAAAGGAGCCTTGAGCTGAGCCGGGAGTATGGCCTTTACAGGCAGGATTACTGCGGCTGCGTATTCAGCAGGCGCGAGAGGGAAAAAAGCGATAGATAACGGATAAATGAAGCGGTCCATAAGGGCCGCTTCACTATTCTATATTTTACATTATTCAGTCTGTTACCAGCACCTCGCCGTTTGCCCTTATCTCGATGGTCATGCCATCCTTTACATGGTCGAGGAACTCCTGACCTAACTCATCGACGGTGGGTATGTTGTTGGGAGTCCAGACGCTCGCCAATATTGCGCCCGCCGCGGCCAGAGAGTCTATGGTGTTGGAAAACAGCAGCGCGCCGGGGTTGCAGCCTATCACGGCGGAGTTGTAAAGCACCATGCCGCCCGTGGTGGAGCCTATGGTCTGGGGCAGGCAGAGGGCAACGCCCACTGTGGATTTGCCGTACAGGTCCGGGTTGTTCTGATCGGTACAGGTGTTTTTGCCTTCCTTGCAGTCCTTGAAGGAGGCCAGGGTGTTGAATCCGCCGTGGGATACCAGCGCCTTGAGGGTGACTTCGCCGGGAACCACTACGCGGCCCTTGAAAATCCGTTCCATTATTTTGCACCTCCTGTGATCTGGTCCAGTATCTCGCTGTCGGAATAATACCGGGACGTGGTGTATGTACGGAGCTTGTTGCTATTGGTGATGACCGGCATCTTGGCGCACATGGGATTGTTCATGTACATCAGCGGGCAGATATAGGATACAACAACGCCCATATCCTTAAGCTTTTTATAGTTCTCCGTCTTTTCGAATTCCTTTATTACGCCGGGCGCAGAGGTGAAGACGGTCTTTATGGCCACCTTCCTGCGGCCCTTTTCTTTTAGCTTCGCTTCAAGCTTTTCAGTCCAGTCGTTGAGCTGGGAAAAGGTCATGTGAGGGCAGCCCATGAAGCAGAGCCTGGGGGTAGCGTCCTTATCCTTCCAGATGACGGGGTAGGAGGCCTTTACCCGTTCCAGCTCCGCGTCGTCTATTACGTACACCTTTGCATCGGGCTTTATGAGGCTTTCGCCCTGCTCCACCGCTTCCGGAGTGAGGCGGTCAATATGGTACAGGCCCACTGCGCCGTTGGAGGCGGTGGCCGCGCCGAAGTCCTTGAGGTATGCGCAGGCATCATCGTTAAGCTCTGTGCCTATCCACCCATCGAGGCCCTTTATGTAAGGTACGTCTTCCATTACCTTCATGCCTATGGCGGAGCCTAAAAGCTGTGCCTCGGGCTTCTTGGTGGTATTTATCTCAACTATCCAGCTTGCCTTGCGGCCCTCGTCGGTCAAAAGGCCAAAGTAGGGCACGAAGCCCAGTATGGAGCCGAACATCTCGATTATTCCGGAGTTGCGGTTGCACCGCGCGCCCAGCACGGAGTTTGCATAGTTTACCGCGCTGGATTCTGCCCAGGAGAGTATGTCTCCCTTGTTGGGCCTGTTGCCGACCTCCGGGAAGTAGCAGGCGCAGGTGAAAGCGTCATCCCGGAGCAGGCCAATCTTTTTAAGCTGTTCCTCATACCGCTTCTGAGGGCCGTACATCACCTTGAATACTATGTCCTGCAAAAGATTGGACGGAACGTTCTTATCCACCGGCCGCGGGTCGGCGGAGAACTTCTGCTTGGAGGTCACACCCGCAGCGATAAGCTCGTCCATGAGGTCGAATACGCCTTTTATGACGATGACGCCAAAGCTTGTGACTATGTGGCCGTAGGTAGAGGTTACCGGCACCATTTTTGTAGCGCCGAAGGTCTCGCCGTACATGACGAGGGTCTTCATTATCTTGGCGTATACTTCGCCCTGACTCCCGTCAAGTATGGCTTGCTGTTCTCTGGTAAGTTCCATATGATTTCTCCTTTCGCAAAGAAGCATTACAGCGCCATGGCAACGTCCCATGCCCGCCAGATGACGGTGCGCAGGTTGCCTACGCCGTTGCAGTCGCCTACAAGGTGAACGTGCTTATCCTGAGGGAAGGCGGGAGTGGGTATGTAGCCAGCGCTTATGAGCACCGTATCGCCCTCTATCTCGAAGGTGCTTCCGTCCTTGGCCTTGACGATTACGCCTTTGTCCGTCACCTCGGAGAGCATGGTGTCAAGGTGTACCTCGACGTTGTTAAGGGCGAAGAAGTCGCGGAGGTAGGAGGAGTTGGCAAGGCATACGCCCTTCACGGCGATCAGATCGTTCTTCATTTCGACTATGACGGGAGTCTTGCCCTTCCTGTACATATCGAGGGCTATCTCGCAGCCGGTAAGGCCGCCGCCGATTATTATGACCTTCGGGCCAACCTCACGGCGGCTGAGAAGGTAATCGCAGTCCTCTATAGCCTTTTCTGCGCCGGGGACCTTGAGTATCCTCGCCTTGCTGCCGGTGGCAACTATTACCTCGTCCGCGTTGAGGGAGGTTGTGTCTTTTACCTCGGTGTTGAACTTTATCTCTATGCCAAGGTCCTTCATTTCCTTCTCATACCACTTTATGAGCTCCCGGTCCTTCTCCTTGAACTCGGGGGCCGCTGCGGCTATGAATACGCCGCCTAACTTGTCGCTCTTTTCGTATATGGTGACCTTGTGGCCGCGGAGTGTGAGCACGCGGGCAGCCTCCATACCTCCTATGCCGCCGCCTATAACGGCGATATTCTTGGGTCTGCCGGCCTTTACTATCTTATACTTGGAGGACTGCATGGTTTCGGGGTTCAATGCACACCGTGCCATGCCCGCATTGTCCGCGAGCGTCTGATCGTTGCCTACGCCGTTGTAGTGAGCCATGTTGAAGCAGGCATTATGGCAGCATATACAGGGGCGGATGTCCTCTTCCCGGCCTTCCATCAGCTTGGTTATCCACTCTGGGTCGGAAAGGAACTGGCGGGCAATGCCTACGCCGTCTATCTTGCCCTGTGCTATCGCCTCCGCGCCTACGGCGGGGTCCATGCGTCCCGCGCAGACTACCGGTATATCCACGAACTTCTTTATGTGTGCAACGTCTTCAAGGTTGCAGTTTCTCGGCATATAAGGGGCGGGGTGAGCCCAGTACCATGCGTCGTATGTGCCGTTGTCGCAGTTTAGCATATCGTAGCCAGCGTCCTGCAAATACCTGGCGGCCCGCTCGCTCTCCTCCATGTCGCGGCCCACCTCCACATAATCCTCGCCTGGCAGCGCGCCCTTGCCGAAGCCCTTTGTCTTGGACAGCACGGAGTAGCGGAGTGATACGGGGAAGTCGTCGCCGCAGGCCGCTTTTATGGCCTTTACTATCTCAACGGGGAAGCGGTAGCGGTTCTCGAAGCTTCCGCCGTATTCGTCTGTGCGGAAGTTGGTATATTTCATGGTGAACTGGTCCAGAAGGTAGCCCTCATGCACCGCGTGCACCTCGATACCGTCCACTCCAGCGTCCTTGCATAGCCTGGCGGTCTTGGCGAAGGCCTCTACCATTTGGTGAATCTCTTTTGTGGTGAGGGGGCGGGATATGCAGCTGTCCTCCCAGCGGTTGGGTGTGGCGCTGGCGCTGGCGGTAAGGTAGCTTACGTCCAGCACGGGCTTCATCACTGTGGCGAGGGCCTTGTTGTGCATGGCCTTTACCATTATGTCGTTTATTGCCAGGGAGCGGCCAAAGCCTGCGGTGAGCTGTATGAACATCTTGCAGCCGGTCTTGTGGAATTCCTCCATGAAGTCCTTCAGCTCGTCGAACTTGCCCTTCCCCTGATACAGCCACTTGCCTAAGAGTATATCGCGTATCGGGGCTATACCGGGAAGTATGAGGCCGGCGTTGTTCTTGGCCCGTTCCAGAAGAAACCGCGCCGCTTCCTTATCGAAGTGGTTGGGCTCCATCCAGCCGAATATGGAGGTTCCGCCCATGGAGGTCATGACTATGCGGTTCTTTATCTCCACATTGCCTATCTTCCAGGGGGTAAAAAGCGGATCGTAGGTCTTATTCATATAATTGGTCTTCCCTTCTGAAATAATATAAGATCTGATTGTCATTATTATATCATATATATCCCTTCACACAAGGATAATATGCTGACCGAGGGGAATTTATTTGCCAGAGATACCCCCGTTATTGACAAAATAGATATGTACATGTAAGTAATTGCAAAGTCCAATTTGACTATATTGCCCCGGTAAATATAATGGAAATGCTGACAATAGGATGAAAGAGATTGTTTGTATGTTTTACGATAATAAGGGAAAAAAAGAGCAGAACGCGGATTCCGCCCTGCTTTCCGGCCTGACCCGCCGCCAGCTTAAAGAGCTGGAGGAAAAAGAAAAGACTCCCGCGCAAAAGCTCAGGGAGGCAGTCATAATGCTCCTGCCGCTGCTGTGCGGCTGCGTTGCGCTGCTGGAGTACCTGCTCCTGCCCAACAACAGCAGGAACGCAAGGCCCTGGAGCTATGTATGGGTGCTCGGCGCGGCGATGTGCGCCTATCTGCTCTGCCTCTGCGTCTCGCTGCTCAGGAAGCGCAGGGGCGAAAAGCGGATGTATGAAAAGCTTTACTACAAGGCGCCCCATTTTTCAGCGCTGTTCCTCTTCCTCGCCCTGTACGACTATCTCACGCTCAAGACGGGCATTTTGACGCAGCCCTTCGTGCCCTGCATGAACTACATCATAAACGCCTTCCTCGTGGACTACAAGCTGCTGGCGGACTGCACGCTGAACACCCTCAAGCTTCTGTTCCTGGGTTATTCCATAGGCGTATCCCTGGGGCTTATCACCGGAATAGCCTGCGGTTACTCAGAGCGGGCGCGCTACTGGCTTGATCCCATAATCAAGTTCCTTGGCCCCATACCCACTTCTACATGGATACCTATCATAATGGTGGTTGCAAGCTCCCTTTTCGGCGGCGCGGTGTTCATCATCGCGCTGGGCTCCTGGTTCGCCGTAACCGTGGCCTCCCTCACCGGTATTTCCAACGTGAGCAAGGAATACTTTGACGCGGCGATGACGCTGGGCGCAAACAGCCGCCAGCTTGTGTTTCGGGTGGCTATCCCCCATGCCATGCCCTCCATTTTGCAGGGCTGCACACAGGCCATGAGCTCCTCCTGCGTGGCTATAATGATAGCCGAAATGCTGGGCGTCAAGTCCGGCCTAGGCTGGTACATGACATGGCAGACGGGCTGGGCAAGCTACGATAAATCCTTCGCCGCCCTGTTCGTTATTTGCCTTATATTCACCCTTGTCACCAAGGGACTGGAAAGAATTAAGCGCTATCTGCTCAGATGGCAGAATGGAGCCGAAAAGTAATGTCAGATGAAAAGAAAGCGGTTTGCCTCAAGCTTGAAAACGTCAGCAAGGTATTTGCCAAGGTAGACAGCGACGACGTGACCCACGCGCTGCTGAATGTGAGCGCATCCATGACGAGCGGGGAGTTCGTATCCATCGTCGGGCCTTCCGGCTGCGGCAAGTCCACCATACTGCGCCTTGTGGCGGGCCTTATTACCCCTACCCTGGGCCGGGTGACGGTGGACGGTAAGGAGGTGGATGGGCCATCCCCCGAGAGGGGCTTCGTGTTCCAGAACCCCACCCTTTTTCCGTGGCTCACGGTGGAAAAGAACATTTCCTTCAGCTTGGATATACGCAAGGCGGACGCGGACAAGGCGGAAAAGGTAAAGCATATGCTCGAAATAACCGGGCTGGAGCGGTTCAAGGACGATTACCCCGCCCAGCTTTCCGGCGGCATGGCCCAGCGCGTAGCCCTTGTGCGCACCCTCATAAACCAGCCTGAGATACTGCTGTTGGACGAGCCTCTGGGCGCCTTGGACACGTTCACCCGCATGAACATGCAAGACGAAATACTCAATATATGGACGCAGAGGAAGCAGCTCGCCCTCATGGTCACCCACAGCATAGACGAGGCCGTATATATGGGTACCCGGGTGCTCGTCATGGAGACCAACCCCGGCCGCATCGTGGCGGATATAAAAATCGATGAGGACTTCCCACGCGACCGCTCCTCAGCAAGCTTTGTGGAGTACCGCAATGAGATACTGAACAAGCTCCATTACGGCGGGAAAAACAACTGATTCAGCTTTTATAAGGCATTGCCCTATAAAATAAACATTATTCGCAAGGAGAAGAAAAATGAAGAAGATCATTACTCTGGCTCTTGCCTTAGCTATGGCATTGTCCCTGTGCGCATGCTCGGGGGCAGGAACCGCAGGCGAAGCCGCTACCGGTGAAGCTACCGAATCCAGCGTTATCGCGGATTCCAATAACGACGGCCAGATAGAAGTTGGCACCGTTGAGAACGTTGAAGTAAACGTAGCCGAAACCCACCTTGACGCCGCCGAAGCCTCCGCCTCCGGCAACTGGGAAGCCCTGTTTGTTCCCATAGACATCGAAGGCCGCGCTATCGACATGGCCAACGTTGACCTTACCCCCACCGCTGAGGAGCTGGAAGCCATGAAGAAGGAGCCTGCTTATGGCCGTCCCATCCATTACTTCATGTCCGATGGCTGCACCTCCGGCCCCACCATGGCGGATCATCTCGGCTACTATAAGGAAGCCGGCCTGACCGCAGAGGGCGTTAAGGGCAGCAGCGACGTAGAGGCGCTCGGCACCGATCAGGTAGACGTTGCCACCGGCATGATGGCAAAGATGCTCGTACCCATAACCAACGGCGTGGACATCACCTTCGTAGGCGGCGCCCACATCGGCTGCAAGTCCCTGTATGTCCTCGCGGACAGCGACTATAACACCACCGCCGACCTCAAGGGTCAGAAGATATCCGTCCCCAACGGTATCGGCAAGTCCGATTATAACATCACCGCCCTGCTGCTTGACGCGGACGGGATAAATTATAGCAGCGATGTTGAGCTGGTTCAGGTTTCCGCAGACGCCTGCGTTACCGCAATGGAAAACGGCGAAATAGCTTCGGCACTGCTCAGCGACACCTTTGCCTATTCCATGGTAAAGGACGGCAAGCTCAAGTGCATCCGCTCCCAGCTTGACAGCGACTTTGCAAACCGCGTATGCTGCGTCATGGCAATGAACGGCACCTTCGTAAAGGAAAACCCCACCATTGCTAAGAAGGTCGCCCAGGCCGTGCAGAAGGCTCACAGCTGGATGCGCGACAACTCCGAGGAAGCCACCAAGGTGCTTATGGACATGGGCTGGAACGGCGGCAACTATGAGATGAATATAATGATAAACAACTCTCTGCAGTTCGGCCTTTCCGATGAGTTCACCGGTGAAACCCTGAAGGACTTCATCGGGCGTTATATCCGCCTCGGCCTTATCACCTCCATGGACAACGCCGACGAGGTGCTGAAGCTGGCCTGGACTCCGATACTGTAATCTGAACCTGATACAAAGCAAAACGCCCCCGCTAAGCGGGGGCATAAACTGACGAAAAAGTGGCTGAACGCCACTTTTTCGTCAGTTTAGGGACGGTTTGACTATTTAAGGTTGGAAATGATGCTGTTTACCGCCTTTTCGACGAGCTCCCGTGAGGTGGCAAGGTTCATGCGAATGTGAGTGCCGAACCTTTCGCCGCCGAACCAGTCGCCGTAGTCAAAGGCAAGGCCGCACTTGTCCTCCATAAAGCTTTTTATTTCGGAGGCGGGAAGGTACGCGCCGAAGTCTATCCAGAGGAGATAAGTGCCTTCCAGCGGGGATACCACTGCCCCGGGCAGCGACTTTTTCAGGGACTCCCTTACATACTCATAGTTGCCGTAGATGATATCTCTTACCTGCTCGAACCATTGGCGGCCGCCCCGGTACGCGGCTTCCACCGCTACATAGCCGAAGGGGTTTCCTCCGTGTATACGTATGCCCTCCACGAAGCCGTCGAATCTCCTGCGGATATCAGGATCGGGTATTATAGCGAAGGAATTCTGGCAGCCCGCCAGGTTAAAGGTTTTTGTGGCGGCGGTGAGGGTGACGAGTATTTTATCATAGTCGCCTACGGTGGCGCTCGGTATGTGAACGTTGTCGCCGAATACTATGTCGTGGTGTATCTCATCGGATATCACGTATACGCCATGCTTTTTGCAGATGTCCAGCATGGCCTTCAGCTCATCGCGCTTCCATACCCTGCCCGCGGGGTTGTGGGGGGAGGAGAGTATAAAGAGCTTCACGCCGTTTTCCACGATCTTCTTTTCAAAGTCCGCAAAATCTACGGTGTATACGCCGCCGGTATTTATAAGGTCGCAGCAGACGAGCCTGCGGCTGTTGTTTTTCACGGCGTGCATAAAGGGGTAATATACAGGCGTCTGCACTATGACGGCGTCGCCGGGTTCGGTGAACACCTGCAAAAACCAGTTGAAAGCAGGTACTACGCCGGGTGCAAAGCGCAGCCATTCTTCCTTCACCTGATAGCCGTGATATTTGCGTTCCCAGTCTATGAATGCCTGATGATAGCTTGGCCGGGGAACATAATAGCCGAACACGCCTGTCTTCATGTAGTCCTCAATGGCGGACACGACGCAGTCCGGCACGCGGAAATCCATATCCGCTATCCACATTGCCTGAAGGTCGCTGCGGCCAAATGTGGATTTCAGATTGTCCCACTTGCTGGAATCGGTGCCCCGCCTGTCTACGAATACTATCTGTTCCTTATTATCGCTTGCTGTATTTGTCAATTGATGTTACCTCCGGATAAATCTATATGGATTATAGTGCATTTTCGGCTTTATTCAAAGAGCAAAAAACGCTCATTTGAAAAAACGATTATACCGTATGCAATATCCTTAAACTGAATTTGATGACGGTACCCAAAAGAAAACCAAAAGCGATGCATATGCGGCTTTAAAGGGCCGCCTATGTCTTTGTTTTGGATTGCAAAATAAAGGTGAAGTTTGCGGCTGCAGCATCGACAACGTAAGTTTATGGAGCTATACTTTTATAAATCAAACTATTTTTACAGGCATCATATGCTTTTATAAAAGGAGTGAAACCATGAAAGAAACAAAACCGCCCAAGAAGCCGCTGTTGTTTTACTATGGCATAGTGCTGCTCTGCGTGGTGCTGTTCAACGCATTCATAGCGCCGATGCTGATGGACGACCCTGTCAAGGAGGTGGATTACGGCACCTTCATGCGCATGGTCGACAACAAGGAAGTGGACAAGGTGCAGGTGAATACTAATGAGATAACCTTCACGGACAAGGAGGGCAAGGTATACTACACCAGCGCCATGGAGGATCCCGACCTTACGCAGAGGCTGTACGAATCCGGCGCGGCATTCGACAGGGTTATAGAAAAGACAATGAGCCCGCTGGTGAGTTATCTTATTACCGGCGTGCTGCCGATAATACTCTTTGTCGCCTTGGGCCAGTACCTCTATAAACGCCTTATGAGCCAGGCCGGCGGCAAGGATTCACTCATGTTCGGCGGAATGGGCAAGAGCAACGCCAAGATATACATACAGTCCACCGAGGGCATACACTTTGACGACGTTGCGGGTGAGGACGAGGCCAAGGAAAGCCTCGCCGAGGTAGTGGACTACCTGCATAACCCCACTAAGTACAGCGAGGTGGGCGCTTCCATGCCCAAGGGCCTGCTGCTTGTGGGCCCTCCGGGCACCGGCAAGACCATGCTCGCAAAGGCTGTTGCCGGCGAATCCAACGTACCGTTCTTCTCCATATCCGGCTCGGAATTCGTGGAAATGTTCGTCGGCATGGGTGCGTCGAAGGTTCGAGACCTGTTTGAGCAGGCCAAGGAAAAGGCTCCCTGCATAGTGTTCATAGATGAGATCGACGCCATAGGAAAGAAGCGCGACGGCCAATTCGGCGGCAATGACGAGCGGGAGCAGACTCTCAACCAGCTGCTCACCGAGATGGATGGCTTCGACAGCAACAACGGCGTGATAATCCTCGCGGCTACCAACCGCCCCGCTCGACCCGGCGCTGACCCGCCCCGGCCGTTTTGACAGGCGGATACCCGTAGAGCTTCCCGATCTAAACGGCAGGGAAGCTATACTGAAGGTTCACGCACGCAAGATAAAGGCAGATCCCGACGTCGATTACCACGTTATAGCCCGCATGACCTCCGGCGCTTCCGGCGCGGAGCTTGCGAACATCATAAACGAGGGCGCGCTGCGCGCCGTCCGCGGCGGAAGGAAAACTGTCTCACAGGCAGACCTTGAGGAGAGCGTGGAGGTCGTCATAGCTGGCTATCAGAAGAAGAACGCCGTGATGTCCGACAGGGAGCGCAGCATAGTGGCACACCACGAGATAGGCCATGCGCTTGTGGCCGCATTACAGTCCCATTCCGCCCCAGTGCAGAAGATTACCATTATCCCCCGCACCTCAGGCGCATTGGGCTATACGATGCAGGTAGAGGAAAACGACAGATACCTGCTCTCCAAGGAAGAGCTTGAAAACAAGATAGCTACCCTCACAGGAGGCCGCGCCGCAGAAGAGGTAGTGTTCAACGAAGTTACCACCGGCGCCTCTAACGATATAGAGCAGGCCACAAAGCTTGCCAGGGCCATGATAACCCGCTACGGCATGAGCGAGGACTTCGGCATGGTAGCAATGGAGACCGTCACCAACCAGTATCTGGGCGGCGACACTACATTGAGCTGCTCCGCCGAGACCCAGCGGGTCATAGACCAGAAGGTAGTGGATATGATAAAGAAGCAGCATGAGAAGGCTGTGAACATGCTGAAGGAAAACCGCGAAAAGCTTGAAAAGCTGGCTCAGTACCTCACCGAGAAGGAGACTATCACAGGAGAGGAATTCATGAAGATACTGGACAGCTTTAAGGAGGCGGCGGTATGAGATCTGAGCACAGATACCTTTTCACGGAGATACTGGAGGGCGTGCTGTTCGTTATGCTGGGCGTTGCGACCATGCTGCGCACCGAGCAGGTGCTGGACAGCCTTACGCTGATATTCGGCATAATCGCCGTCATAACCGGAATTGCGGATGTTATGTTCTACATACGCCTTGAACGGCACACGGGCTTCCGCCCTGCGGTATCGCTGGTTTCCAGCATACTCAGCATAATGCTTGGAAGTGCCCTTATAGCACACCCTAATGTGGGAACGGGCATAATGCTCATCATATTCCCGATATTCATAATCGCCCACTGCATCGCCCGCTTAACCCACCTGAACATCGTGCGGTATGTCGCCGGAGAGGTGAGCTTCTGGCTCACCCTCATATCAAACGCGGTGGGATTGATACTGGGCGTAATTCTGCTGTTTGATCCGGCCCTGTCTGCGGCGGCGCTGGGAGTCATACTGGGCGTAGATCTGATACTGCTCGGAATCGAAGCCGTAGTGTTCGCCATAGACTGCTATTGCAGGCTAAAGTAACGAACTTAAAAAAAATAGGGCAGCCATATCCTCGTTGGAAATGGCTGCCTTCTTTACTTTTGGGGAAATTGTTATTTTACGGTTCGGCGGCGGGTCTCGGCGTGGGCTGCGTATACGGTGTGGCCCGGCTCTACGGATTCCGTCAGCCATACGTTACCGCCTATAACGCAGTTGTCGCCAATTACAGTATTTCCGCCGAGTATAGTCGCACCGGAGTAGATGACCACATTGTTGCCTATATCGGGGTGGCGCTTTATGCCCTTTACCGGGGTGCCGTCCACGTTGGTGGGGAAGCTCTTTGCGCCGAGGGTAACGCCCTGATACAGCTTCACATGGTCGCCTATGGTAGTGGTTTCGCCTATTACCACGCCTGTGCCGTGGTCTATGAAGAAGTACCTGCCTATGGTGGCGCCGGGGTGTATGTCTATACCGGTATTGCGGTGGGCTATCTCGGTCATGAGACGGGGAAGTATGGGCACCTTCATCTTGTACAGCTCATGGGCAATGCGGTATATGCTTATTGCCTCAAAGCCGGGGTAGGCGAGCATTATCTCCTCAACGCTTATGGCCGCAGGGTCCCCCTCATAGCCCGCCTGGGCGTCAGTTTCCAGCGCTGCCTTGATATCCGGCAGCGAATCCACCAGCCTGTCGGAAATTTCCTGATAATCATCCGGCAGCACACGCATCACGCAGTCCGCAACGGCGTTGCGAAGGCGCGCGCCATTGCCCAGGTTGCATCCGAACATATTGGGGTACATGGCGCTGCGCAGGGTCTGCAAAAGCTCGGCGGTCTGCTCCATAAGTCCGGCATAGCTGCCGCAGGAGGGACAGCCGTTCTGCCCGCACATGCAGCCGCCGTAGCAGAGCGGAGAAACAAAATTATCTTTCATTACGATCTATCCTTAAAAAATGTTTATAATTTCTAACATTTACCTATCTTTAGGGTAGGATAATAAGCTATTATAGTTTTTTTGGAGATGCCTGTCAATAGCGGGACAAGGCAAAAAAGGACGGAAGCCTTCGCTTCCGTCCATGGTGTGCGATGTACGGCGTTTTATCCGCTATCTGTAATTGTTATCATCGCCGTAGAGTATGGGAGCTTGATGAACCTTTTTAAATGTAAGCTGCTGGCCGCTGACAGTCAGCGTAAAGGAACGGTCGCCAAGGACGATGCTTTGATCCGGGATTATCGCTTTATTTGCCTCGCTGCCGCATGAGATGGAATAGACGTTCTCGCCATTTTCCTCGAAAACACCCTTTATGCGGCAATTGTTTTTACTGTCCGTGTAATAGAAGGAATTATCATCGTCGGGGTCAATAGCCATGGTCCTGAAACAGATAGTATCATCGCAGGAATATGATCCTCTAAGCTCATCGCTCAAGGGTTCGGGAATATCTGCCAACATGTAATAGCCCGCAATGATAAGCACCGCCAAAACGATGCCCAAAGCTGTTTTACGTTTCACTGAAAAGCACCTCCTCTGCTGCCTGATATTTGAAATGAATCCGTGCCGCCCTTGCTTCTGCCGTGGAAATACCTGATCCTATACAAAAAGTGTATCAGGTATTTCTTATCAAAACAATACTTCCTGCCGCCGGAATTTGTGAATTTTCATTTAACGCAGGATCGCCGCCCGATGGCGCAGCAAAAAGCCCCGCGGGGCTTTTTTTGCTGCTTTCTCCGCATTGAAAAAATGCAGGCTTTATGGTAATATCAGGTAAAAGTAAGGTCGAAAGGAAAAGAGAGCATGGATGTGACAAACGATATCCGCTATATCGGCGTAAACGATCATGATCTAGATCTTTTTGAGGGGCAGTATATCGTGCCGGAGGGCATGGCATACAACTCCTATGTGATAATTGACGAAAAGATCGCCGTGATGGACACGGTAAGCGCCGATTTTGGAGAGGAATGGCTTGCAAACCTGGAAAACGTCATCGCGGGCAGGAAGCCGGACTACCTGATAATACACCACATGGAGCCGGATCACTCCGCAAATATAGATAAGTTTGTAAATGCATATCCCGAGGCCGCTGTCGTGGGCAACGCAAAGACCTTTGAAATGATAGACCAGTTCTTTGGCAGCGGCCTCTGCAAAAACAAGCTCGCAGTAAAGAACGGCGATACGCTGTCTCTGGGCAGGCACGAGCTGACGTTTTTATTCGCTCCCATGGTGCACTGGCCCGAGGTGATGATGAGCTATGACGGCGCGGATAAGGCGCTGTTCTCGGCAGACGCCTTCGGAAAGTTCGGCGCGCTGGACTGCCAGGATAAGGAATGGGACTGCGAAGCACGGCGCTATTATATGGGCATAGTGGGCAAATACGGTATGCAGGTGCAGACGGTGCTGAAAAAGGCGGCGGCGCTGGATATAAAAATGATATGCCCTCTGCACGGCCCGGTGCTCACGGGCAATCTGAGCCATTATATGAGCCTTTATGATATATGGTCGTCCTATGGCGTGGAGAGCGATGGGGTTTGCATAGCCTACACCTCCGTATACGGCAACACAAAGCGGGCAGCCGAGCTGCTGGCGAGAAAGCTGGAGGAAAGGGGCTGCAAGGCGGCGATAAGCGACCTTGCGCGCTGCGATATGGCGGAGGCCGTTGAGGACGCCTTCCGCTACGGGAAGCTGGTGCTGGCAACGACGACCTACAACGCGGATATTTTCCCGTTCATGAAGCAGTTTATCGACCACCTTACCGAGCGCAATTATCAGAACAGAACACTCGGCTTCATCGAGAACGGCACATGGGCGCCCGCCGCCGCAAAGATCATGAAGGCCATGTTTGAGAAGAGCAGGAATATCAGCTACATCGACACGACCGTGACGCTGCGCTCGGCAATGACTGAGGAAAACGCCGAGGCGATAGATAGAATGGCAGAGGAGCTTTGCCGGTAAAAAAGCAGATAAGTCCAAAGGGCGACGGTTTCCGGCGGCATACTCATCATAAACATCAAAGAGGGAAAAGGTATCCATATAGAGCTGCCCATATAACGGCTTTGAGCGAGCAGGCATAAGAAGCGCCGGCACGCCTGAAAAAAAGGCGCGCCGGCTTGTTATGTATCGGAAAAATGAAATCGACAAAACCGATAATTGCACGATTTAGACAATAATATAACAAGTAATGCAAAAAAATGCAGGAATGATACAATTTAAATGCTTGACAGGCCCGAAAGAGCCGTGATAAAATACATAAGTAAAATTGATACAGACTTTGTGTCTGCAAATATTTTTGAATATCAAAAGCATATCTTTTATCGGTTGACAGTTCCGGAAGAGATCGCAGCGCAGAAGATACGCGGCGCCGAAGGGGAAGCAGAAACTCTCAGGCAAAAGGACCGGATCTTGACGATGCTCCGAAAAGAACGGCATTACGCCGTGCGCCGAAGGTGCAACTCTTTATCGCCCACAGGCTTAAAGGGGAATCTCTCAGGCTACACTACGGAGGCACAAAATTCTCACCAAGGGGAAGTTTGTGCCTTTTTAAGTGTTCAAAAAATAACGCGGATATTTGTCTCAAAAGCAACGCCAAATCAAAAAATCATATATCAAAACAGGAGGAAATTTTATGAGCGAACTCAAACGTACTCAGCTGTACGACGCCCACGTTGCGGCGGGGGCGGATATGGTGGACTTCGGCGGATGGGAGATGCCTATACAGTACCCCACCGGCATAGTAGCCGAGCACCTGTACACCCGCCACGCGTGCGGGCTCTTTGACGTTTCCCACATGGGCAGGCTGCTTATCGAGGGCCCCGAGAGGATCGCCTTTTTGCAGCATGTGCTTTCCAGCAACGTAATGGCGCTGGATATCAAGCAGGCACAGTACGCCATAATCCCTGATGAAAACGGCAGCGCCATAGACGACGCGTATCTTTACAAGTTCAATGAGGAGAATTTCCTGTTGGTGGTAAATGCCGCCAACACCGAAAAGGATCTTGCCCACCTTCTGCCAATAGCGAAGGAATACGACTGCACCATAACCGACATATCCGGGGACTACGCCGCGATAGCCGTTCAGGGCCCAAAGAGCAAGGAAATAATGCTTACCCTCACAAAGGGCAAGGCTGTAACCGAGCCCATGAAGAACGCGCTGAATATAATAGAGCTTGAGGGGCATAAGGCGTGGATAGCCAAGACCGGCTACACCGGCGAGCCTCTGGGCTATGAGGTATACGTAAAGAGCTGCGACGCAGAGTGGCTGTGGAACCGCCTTGTAGAGCTGGGCGGCAGGCCCGCGGGCCTTGGCGCCAGAGATACCCTGCGCCTTGAAGCCGGCCTTCCCCTGTACGGCCACGAGATGGGTAAGGGCCCCGACGGCAGCAATATGCCTATATTCGCCGTGTCTCTCGCCAAGTTTGCCGTAAGCTTCTCAGATCAGAAGGGCGATTTCATTGGCAGGGCGGCGCTCACCAGGCAGTCAGAGGCCTTTAAGAAGATAATGAACCGCGACTTCTCCGGTATGGACGTTCTGCCCAGGCGCATAATGCCCATAACCCTGCTGGATCGGGGCGTAATGCGCGCAGGCATGGAAATATACCGTAACGGAGAGCTCGTGGGCTGGGTCACCAGCGGCACGATGGTACCGTACTACCGCAGCGAGGGCGAAGGGCTCTCTACCGTGATAACCGACGAGACTGCCAAGCGCTCCATCGGCATGTGCTATATCGCCAGCGACGTGCTGGAGGACGACAAGGTGGAGATAGACGTGCGCGGCAAGCGGCTCAAGGCAGTTATACCTCCGTATCACATGAGGGTGGACGCTCCTCCCTTCGCGCGCCCGATAATCTACGGCTATGAGCCCGCCCAGATGGACGTCAAGGTAGACGACAGGGCAAAGAAGGCCGTCGAGCTCATATTCGACGCAACCCACAACCACGAATGGCGCCAGCGTCAGTGCATCAACCTGATACCCTCCGAGAACAGCGCCAGCCGTGCGGTACAGCTCCTGTGCGCCTCCGACCCCGCCTTCAGGTATGCGGAGCACAAGAAGGTGAAGTCCTTCTACGATCAGGATATCTTCTATTATCAGGGCACCAAGTTCATAGACCGCGTGGAGCAGCTTCTGGTGGAGCAGATGAAGGAATACTTCAACTGCACGGAGGTAGAGACGAGAGTCATCAGCGGGCAGATGTCCAATATGGCTACATTCTCCGCCCTCATGGACTGGAAGAACCGCCTTGACCGCAAGCATACTCCCCAGCGCCTGGGCTATGTGATGAATAACCATATAATCAAGGGCGGCCACCTTTCCGCTCAGCCCATGGGCGCCCTGCGCGACTATATTGCCATCGACCCCGTTACCGAGCGGCATGCCATAGTGAACTTCCCGGTATGCGAGGACAATATCTACAAGATAGACGTGGAGGAGACCAAGAAGCTTATCGACCAGTACAGGCCTGAGCTGATAATCTTCGGCAAGTCCATGGTGCTGCATAAGGAGCCCGTGGCGGCTATACGCAAGTTCGTGGACGAGCAGAACATACCCACCACCATAATGTACGATATGGCTCATGTTCTGGGCCTGGTGGGCGATTACTTCCAGAAGCCCTTTGAGGAGGGCGCCGAGATAGTCACCGGCTCCACCCATAAGACCTTCTTCGGCCCCCAGCGCGGCGTGATAGCCACCAACTGGAAAAAGGAAGACCTGAAGTACGGCCTCTGGGAGACCATACAGAGCCGCGCCTTCCCCGGCAGCGTATCCAACCACCACTTAGGCACCCAGCTTGGCCTGCTGATGGCCGCATACGAGATGAACACTTTCAAGGCCCAGTACCAGAAGGCGATAATCGAGAACGCCAAGCACTTCGCCAAGGCCCTGAAGAAACAGGGACTGGACGTTGCGGGCGACCCCGAGATAGGCTATACAGAGACCCATCAGGTAATAGCCTCGGTAGGCTACGGCATGGGCCCCGAGGTCGCGGAGCGGCTGGAGCGCAACAACATAATCGTAAACTATCAGGCTACCCCCGATGAGGAGGGTTTCACCGCCTCCGGCGCGCTGCGTATGGGCATGAGCGAGATGACCCGCTTTGGCTTCGGCTTTGAGGAGTTCGACAAGCTGGCAGAGCTGATGGCAGACTGCATACTGCGCGGCAAGGAAGTAGGCGACGAGGTAACAAAGCTCCGCGGCGGCTACACCAGGATGCACTACTGCTTCGACGATGAGGAAATGCTTGACGCCTTGGAGAGCTTTTCCGCAAAGATAGGCCTGTAATAAGGCCGTAAGACCTAAGACGACCCGCCCGGGACTTCCGGGCGGGATGAAACAACAAAACATATAGAATAGTTTAACGGAGGTATTTAAAAAATGAATCATCCCAACGATCTCAGCTACTCCAAGTCCCATGAATGGATAAAGATGGATGGCGACACCGCCATAATCGGCATATCCGATTTCGCGCAGGACGCCCTTGGCGACGTGGTATTCGTAAACCTGCCCGCAGAGGGCGACGACGTTACCGCCGCCGAAGCCTTTGGCGACGTTGAGTCCGTCAAGGCCGTATCCGACCTGATTTGCCCCGTTACCGGCAAGGTAGCGGCCATCAACGAGGAGCTGCTGGATTCCCCCGAACTGCTCAATTCCGATCCCTACGGCGCATGGATAATCAAGGTCGAGGGCATCACCGACAAGGAAGAGCTGCTGGACGCGGCGGCATACGAAGAGTTCTGCGCACAGGAGGGCTAAATAATGGGCAGCTACGTTCCATCTACAGAGGCGGAACGCAGAGAGATGCTCAAGGCCATCGGGCTTACGGATTACCGGGAGCTTTACCGCGATGTGCCTGAGAAGATGTATCTCGACGAACCGCTTAACATACCCGAGGGAATGAGCGAACTGGAGGTCAGCAACGCCATATCCGCCATGGCGGCAAAGAACAAGGTCTTCAAGACCGTTCTGCGCGGCGCGGGCGCATACGACCACTACATTCCCAGCATAGTGAAATACATTCCCACCAAGGAGGAGTTCCTTACCGCGTACACCCCCTATCAGGCCGAAATGAGCCAGGGCGTATTGCAGAGCATATTCGAGTATCAGACCATGATATGCGAGCTCACCGGCATGGACGTTTCCAACGCCTCGGTATATGACGGCGCTACCGCCGCAGGCGAGGCTGCCGCCATGTGCCGCGACCGCAAGCGCAGGGTGACGCTGGTTTCCGGAGCTTCCCACCCGGATACCATAAACACCGTACGCACTTACTGCTACGGCACCGGCGATGAGATGCGCATCGTACCAATGAAGGACGGCAAGACCGATATGGCCGCTCTCCGCGAGATGCTCACCGAAGATGTGGCCTCCGTATATATCCAGCAGCCCAGCTTTTTCGGGCAGCTTGAGGACGCGGCGGCGATAGGCGAAATGGTACACGCTGCCGGAGCAATGTATATAATGGGCTGCAACCCCATAGCGCTGGCAATAATGAAGACCCCCAAGGACTGCGGCGCGGATATAGCGGTAGGCGAAGGTCAGCCTCTCGGTATGCCGCTTTCCTACGGCGGCCCGTATCTCGGCTTTATGGCTACCCTCACAAAGCACATGCGTAAGCTGCCCGGCCGCATAGTAGGCCAGACCACCGACAGCAAGGGCGATACAGCATATGTGCTTTCACTTCAGGCCCGGGAGCAGCACATACGCCGCGAAAAGGCCAGCAGCAATATATGCTCCAATCAGGCCCTCTGCGCGTTTACAGCAGGCCTGTATATGGCCACAATGGGCCCCGACGGCATGGCGGAGGCGGCAAGGCAGAGCATGGCGAAGGCGCACTACCTCGCCGCGAAGCTCTGCGAGATACCCGGCGTAATTCTTAAATACAAGGGCGATTTCTTCCATGAGTTCGTCACCGAGATGCCCCGTCAGGACGAGGTGCTCAAGGCTCTTGAGGACGCGGATATACTGGGCGGCCTGCCCGTTGAGGACGGCATAATGTGGTGCGCTACCGAGAAGGTAACAAAGGTTCAGCTTGACAGGGCCATAGAAGTGGTTAAGGAGGTGCTTGCGTAATGAAGCTGATATTCGAAAAGAGCGCACCCGGACGCAAGTGCTCAATACTGCCCAAGTGCGATGTGGAGACCGTCGAGCTCCCAAAGGAGCTTCAGCGTGAATTGAAACCCGCGCTGCCCGAAATGAGCGAGACCGACATTTCCCGCCACTATACCGAGCTGAACCACCGGGTACACGGCGTGAACTGCGGCTTTTATCCTCTGGGCTCCTGCACAATGAAATATAACCCCCGCATTGACGAGGAGATGGCTGCGCTGCCCGGCTTTACGGCCATTCACCCACTCGCCCCCAAGCATACCACCGAGGGCTGCCGGGAAGTGCTCGACACCATACGCAAGTACCTTTGCGAGGTCACCGGAATGGCGGATATGACCTTCCAGCCCTCCGCAGGCGCCCACGGCGAGTTCACCGGCGTGCTGCTCATTAAGCAGTACCACGACAGTCGGGGGGATACCAAGCGCAACAAGATAATCGTTCCCGATTCCGCCCACGGTACCAATCCCGCCACGGCGGCGATGTGCGGCTATCAGGTGGTAAATATCGCCTCCGCCCCCAACGGCTGCGTGGATCTCGAGGCGCTGAAGGCGGTCCTTGGCGACGATACTGCCGGCCTTATGCTGACTAACCCCAATACGGTAGGCATATTCGATGAGAACATACTTGAGATAACCCGCCTCGTACACGAGGCAGGCGGCCTCTGCTATTATGACGGCGCAAACCTCAACGCGGTAATGGGCGTTGTACGCCCCGGCGACATGGGCTTCGACTGCATACACATGAATCTGCACAAGACCTTCGCAACGCCTCACGGCGGCGGCGGCCCGGGCGCAGGTGCGGTAGGCTGCAAGGATTTCCTTGCGAAGTTCCTGCCCCACAGCGCCATGATGGAGGGCGAGGGACATATCCAGGTACGCGGCTTTGCGGGCAACTTCCTCGTGGTAGTAAAGGCTCTTACCTACATAATGACTCTTGGCCGCGAGGGCATACCTGAGGCGGCGAAGAACGCCGTGCTCAACGCGAATTACCTCATGCGGAGGATACAGGGCACCTTCGAACCCGCATTCGACCGTATATGCATGCATGAGTTCGTGCTCGATCTTTCCGGCTTCAAGAAGGAGACCGGCGTTTCCGCTCTGGACGTCGCCAAGTCCCTTATCGATTACGGGATGCATCCGCCAACAATGTACTTCCCCATGATAGTGCACGAGGCGCTTATGCTCGAACCCACCGAGACCGAGAGCAAGGATACCCTGGACTGGGCGGCGGAGGTCTACCGCAAGCTGTATGAGCTGGGTCATACCGACCCCGAGTATATGCACGGAGCTCCCCACAATGCACAGATAGGCAGACCTGACGAGGTCAAGGCGGCGCGAAACCCTATAGTCCGCTATACGAAGGCATAAGCACAACGGTGAATAATGATAGATAAACTCAAGCTTTACAGGGGTCAAAGCTTTGACCCCTTTTTCAATTTGGCGGTGGAGGAATATCTGCTGCAAAATACAGATGAGGGCTGCTGCACGCTGTATCTCTGGCAGAACCAGAATACCGTGGTGATAGGCCGCAACCAGAACGCTTTCAAGGAATGCCGTACCACCCTTCTGGAGGATGAAGGAGGAAAGCTGGCCCGGAGGCTCTCGGGCGGCGGTGCGGTTTTTCACGATCTCGGCAACCTTAACTTTACCTTTTTAGTTCCCACAGCGGATTACGATCTGGATAAGCAGCTCAAAGTGATAGAGCTTGCATGCGAAAAGCTGGGCGTGAGGGTAGAGCGCAGCGGTCGCAACGACATACTGGCGGACGGGCGCAAGTTCTCCGGCAACGCGTTTTACAAGAACGGCCCAAGCGCATATCATCACGGCACGCTCATGGTGGACGTGGACCGAGAAAAAATGGGCCGGTATCTCAACCCCTCAAAGGCCAAGCTGTCATCAAAAGGAGTGGATTCAGTTCGCTCAAGGGTAGTTAACTTGAAGGAGCTTGCGCCGGATACCACGATAGAGCTGCTTTCTCAGAAGCTTGCTGAGGCGTTTGGCCAGGTGTACGGCCTGACATATGAAGAGATAGGCCTTACGGAGCAGGACAAAGCCGCCATACAGCCGCTGCTTGAAAAATACGGCAGCTGGAAGTGGCGCTTCGGCAGGGAGATACCCTTCACCTTCGAGTGCGGCGAAAGGTTCCCCTGGGGGAGCGTGCAGATACAGCTTATGGTGGATAGCGGCAGGGTCAAGGAAGCGGAGGTGTACTCCGATTCAATGGACTGGAGCATAGCCGAAAGGCTGAAGGCGGCATTGGAGGGCGAGAGCTTCAGCGAGGCCGCCCTGTGCCTTGCCGCAGAAACGGCCTGCCCGGATATCGCATCGGATATCTGCCGTATGATCCAAGAACAGGAGATATAATATTTATGAAGGAATACCAACTGATAGTGATAGGCGCGGGCCCCGGAGGCTATGTGGCCGCGCTGCGCGCGGCAAAGCTGGGCATGACCGTTGCCGTAATAGAAAACCGCGAGGCGGGCGGCCCCTGCCTCAATAGAGGCTGCATACCCACAAAGACGCTGCTCCATTCCTCCGAGGCGTATCATGCCGCCACAGCCAGCGCCGGCATTGGCATACATGTTGAAGGCGCCCGTGCGGATATGAACGAGATATTTGCCTATAAGCGGCAGATATCCGCTAAGCTCAGCTCCGGAATAGAGAGCCTTTTTAAGGGCGCAAAGATAGACCTGATCAGGGGGCGCGCCCAAATAACCGCTCCCGGCCGCGTACACGTGGAGCTTAACGAGGGCGGCTGCGATGAACTGGCGGCGGAAAAGATAATCGCCGCTACGGGTTCCGTACCGGCCCCCCCGCCTATAACCGGGCTGGACCTTCCCGGAGTAATGACTTCTGACGAGCTGCTGGAGGGCTGTGACCATCTGTACGAGTCCATAATAATAATTGGCGGCGGCGTGATAGGCATAGAATTCGCCACATTTTACAGCGACCTCGGCTGCAAGGTGACCGTCATAGAGGGAATGGACAGGCTTCTTCCCAATATGGACCGCGAGCTCGGCCAAAACCTCGCCATGATACTTAAAAAACAGGGCGTGAATGTGTTCGTTAACTCCATGGTACAATGTGTGGAGAAGGGCGAAAGCGGCCTCACGGTGCGCTTTAGTGAAAAGGGCAAGGACAACTCGGTAACCGGCGAGGCTGTGCTCTGTGCCATAGGCCGCAAGCCCTATATGGACGGCCTGTTTGCAGAGGGCCTCGCGCCCGAGATGGACCGTAGGAGCATAAAGGTAAACGAGAAGTATCAGACCAGCATACCCGGGGTGTACGCTATAGGCGATGTATCCGCGAAGATTCAGCTTGCCCATGTCGCTTCCGCCCAAGGTACGGCATGCGTCGATATGATGAACGGCATGGAGAACAGCGTGGATATGAACGTTGTGCCCAGCGTCATATACTGCCGGCCCGAGATAGCGGTGGTAGGAATGACGGAGGCCGAGGCCAGGGAAGCGGGAATACCTGCAAAGGCGGGCAAATGCGTAATGTTCGGCAACGCCAGAACGCTTATCGCCGATCCGGGCCGCTGCTTTATGAAGGTCGTAGCCAATGCCGAGACCCGCGAGATAATAGGCGCGCAGCTCATGTGCGAGCACAGCTCTGACATGATAAGCGAGATATCCGAAGCTATGGCTAACCATCTCACGGTGGAAAGCCTGCTCAAGATAATGCGTCCACACCCGTCCTTTGAGGAGGCGCTCGGCGAGGCGCTGGATGATCTTGCCGCAAAGCTTAATAAATAAAACAGGCATAATAAAACAGGGAGGGCATAAAAGCTCTCCCTGTTTGGCCTTGTCCTGCTATTTCGATATCAGCTTTGCCTTTTCCAGCGCCATTACGAGCAGCGGTATGAGGATTATATGCAGTATTATGCCGGGTATCGCCTGCGTGAACGCCCCCGCCCAGAAGGCGGCAAAGCCGAACTTTGACGGATCGAGCCCGGTGCAGAGGAAGCGCGCCGCGCCCCATACCAGACGGCCGGCTATCATGGCCGTTATGAGAGCGACGTATATGTTGCTTTTCTTCTTTGGCAGCGCCCTGTACATGAGCCCTGCCACGGCGCCGTATGCCGCAAGCTCAAACGCCATGCAAAGCGCAGTCGGGTACATCGGCGGCATACCGAACAGTACGGAGCGCAGGGGCGGAGCCACCACGCCGACCGCCAGTCCCCAGGGCCAGCCGCATACGAAGCCGCAGAGGAGCACGGGTATGTGCATGGGGGAAAGCATTGAGCCTATCTGCGGTATCTGTCCCGTCAAAAACGGAAGCATCAGTGCCAGCGCCAGAAACGCCGCCGCAAATACCACTGTCCTTACTGTTATGTTGTTGTTTTTCATGATAAAAGCTCCTTCCAGATGGCATAAAACAAGCGCCGCGATCCCTTCTGGGAAAGCGACGCCTTCATGACATCACAAAAAACGGTATTGATACAAGGTTTATTCAGGGGAACTTCTGTTCCTGCGCCGTCTTCTGACCGGCACAAGCCTATTGTACACGAAAAGCCGTCGGTTGACAAGATACATTTTACTCTTGCATCACGCCTTCGAGCTTGGCCATAGCGTCCGATATGAGAGCCGTCAGTGACAGCTCCTGAACGCCTGCCACTATATTGCCGCACCTGTTTACGGGCAGAAGTATCCGCACCGCATCGGATTGGGCAACGGCGACCGCCATTGCGGGCGTTATCTCGCCAAAGAGGGAATCCGCTATGACTATGCCTATGGGGCCTATTATTATATCCGCCTTGCGGCAGGCAACTATAAGCGGGTTTTCCCCCGCAGCCGCCTGATGGGCGCCGGCCTTTGCCATAGCCGCGGCAGCGGCTGAATTGGTGCCGACCGCCATAAGCCTTGCACCGGGGTACTTTTCCGCTATGGACCTTACCATCTGGCAGCCCAGCCTGCCGCCCTGACCGTCTATTACAAGTATATTCATTTAAACCTCTCCTTGAATATGCTCTCCTTTACAACCCTGTATGCCGGGAGGTAGGCTTCCCTATACTCCTCACTGTGGGATACGGCGGGATAGCCCTTCTTTTTATATTCCGAAAGGTATTTCTCAAGCTCGGCTGCCTGGAACGCAAAGACGCCCTGCAACGTTACATGGAGGAGCACGTCCAGCTTTTCCAAAAACTCCGCAAGCGTGCCTTCTGAGGCGTTGGCGGTCTCCACAAACGCTTCATTCAAGCCTGCTATGCCGCTTTCCTTCAGCGCCTTAAGCTGTACTCGCGCCATGCCGCTGCCTATGGGTATTATGAGCGGCTGCATGGCGTCGTGCTCTGTTGCCGCATACTCGTTGCGCAGTCTTATCAGGGCAGCCTCAGGGCTTTTGATCATATGGCCTCCCCCAAATTCGTTCTGGTACACCAGCTTTACAGCGTCGGCAGGCCGCATCCTGGGATACATGTTTGCGTGCAGAAGCAGCGCGTCCTTAAGCTCCACATTATTTACCCATACCTTGATTTTAACTTTGGCGTGCCTTAAAAAGGCATCCATGCTGATATGTTAGCACCGTCCCGGCCTAATTGCAATAAATTGCCCCAAAACAGAGTATCGGCAAAGCGGACAAATGCCGCCTTGCCGATACTTTGTTAGTTATTAGTTATCATTTGGCACTGCAGGAATTGTTGTGGCAGGAGTTTTTCATGGGGCAGGAACCACAGCTGCAGCCGCAGGAGGACTTGCCTCGTTTCTTCTGTTTTATAAGATGTATCACGATGGCCGCGATTACCGCTGCAAGTATAACTATCGCGATTATGTTTCCGATGTTTTCGCTTATCCAATTAAACATGGTCAAATTCCTCCTTCTGACATATTACGTCATTTCATTTTTTCTTTACGGCTTTGCGCTCAGCTTCGCAGCTTCCTTATAGGGCTTGAACAGCATGTATACCATGCCTGCGAGGAAGGCTGCGGCGGCAACCACGCCTAAGAGGTCTGCATTGCCGGTGAAGAGGTTGCCGAACTGATTGATCATCAGGGCTATCACATATGCGAAGCCGCATTGATAGCCGATGGCAAACCAGGTCCAGCCGGCGTTATTCATCTCCCGCTTGATGGCGCCTATTGCCGCAAAGCAGGGTGCGCACAGCAGGTTAAATACCAGGAAAGAGTAAGCGGTAATGGGTGTGAAAGCGCTTGCAAGGTTAGAGTATACGCTACCGTCGCCGCCGTACAGTATGCCCAGAGTACCTACTATGTTCTCCTTGGCGATAAGGCCGGTAATTGAGGCTACGACCGCCTGCCAGTTGCCCCAGCCCAGAGGCTTGAAGATCCAGGCTATCGCACCGCCTATGGAGGCCAATATGGAGTAGTTAATCTCATCCTCGGACAGCATCCTGAAGGTACCGTCCACGGTTCCGAAGTAAGTGGTGAACCATACGAAGATGGTGGAAAGCAGTATGATGGTACCGGCCTTTTTTATGAAGCTCCAGCCCCGCTCCCAGGTGCTCCTGAGCACGTTGCCTGCGGTGGGCCAGTGGTATGCGGGCAGCTCCATTACGAAGGGCGCGGGCTCGCCGGCGAACCTCTTAGTCTTCTTGAGCATGATTCCCGAGATTATTATCGCGGCCATGCCGATGAAGTAAGCGGAGGTAGCTACCCATGCGGAACCGCCGAATATGGCGCCGGAAATCATCGCTATGAAGGGAACCTTAGCGCCGCAGGGGATAAATGTGGTGGTCATTATGGTCATGCGCCTATCGCGCTCATTCTCTATGGTACGGGAGGCCATGATTCCGGGGATACCGCAGCCGGTGCCGATCAGCATGGGGATGAAGGATTTGCCGGAAAGGCCGAACCTGCGGAAGAGCCTGTCCAGAATGAACGCGATACGGGCCATATAGCCGCAGTCCTCAAGGGCAGCAAGAAGCAGGAACAGCACCAGCATCTGAGGAACAAAGCCGAGGACCGCGCCGACGCCGGCGACTATGCCGTCAAGTATCAGGCCGCGGAGCCACTCGGCACAGTTGCCCTTGTCCAGAGCACTCTCAATAAGGACGGGGACGCCGGGGACCCATACGCCGTAGTCGGCAGGATCAGGCTCTTCGCCGATTTCCTGAAGGGTGGCCTTTGCAGCCTCATAATCCTTGAGGGTAGCAGTTTCCTCGGAAACCGCAAGGGTCTCCTCGTCCTCTATCTCGTAGGTAAATTTGCCGTCAGCAGGCTCGCCGTTTTCTTCGACATACGCTTCATAACCGTCAACTATGGCAGCGGCCTCGCCGTATTCTTCTGCTACCTCATTATAAGCGGCTGAACCGATGCCGAACAGGTGCCAGCCATCGCCAAACAGTCCATCGTTTGCCCAGTCAGTGGCAGATGCGCCGACAGTGACCATGGCGAGGTAGTATACGAGGAACATTACCGCTGCAAATATGGGCAGGCCCAGCCAGCGGTTGGTGACCACCCTGTCGATCTTATCGGAAGCAGAAAGCCGACCCTGATTTTTTTTCTTGTAGCAGCATTTGATTATCTCGGCGATATATACGTAGCGCTCATTGGTGATGATGCTTTCAGCGTCATCGTCCAGCTCCTTCTCGGCAGCTTTGATGTCGCTGTCAATGTGATCGAGAACATCCTTGGAGATGTCCAGCTTCTCAAGCACCTTGTCGTCGCGCTCGAATATCTTTATGGCGTACCAGCGCTGCTGCTCAAGGGGCATGTTATGTACGGCAGCTTCCTCGATGTGAGCAATAGCGTGCTCAACGGGGCCGGAGAAAGTATGCATGGGGACGGTTTTTGCGCCATGGGCGGCTTTGATCGCGGCCTCTGCGGCTTCCATGACGCCATCGCCCTTCAGGGCGGATATCTCTACTATCCGGCAGCCCAGCTTTTCGGAGAGCTGGGCGGTATCTATCTTATCGCCATTCTTGCGCACAACGTCCATCATATTGATGGCAACGACTACCGGAATGCCCAGCTCGGTAAGCTGAGTGGTGAGGTAGAGGTTGCGCTCCAGGTTGGTTCCGTCGATTATGTTCAGTATGGCGTCGGGGCGCTGGTCGATAAGATAATTTCTGGCAACTACTTCCTCCAAAGTATAGGGGGAAAGCGAATAGATGCCGGGCAGATCCATTATGACCACATCCTCATGCTTCCTGAGACGACCCTCTTTCTTTTCTACTGTAACGCCTGGCCAGTTGCCGACAAACTGATTGGAACCGGTCAGAGCGTTGAACAGCGTGGTTTTGCCGCTGTTCGGGTTGCCGGCTAAGGCTATCTTGATTTGGTTATTCATGATAAAACTCCTTTGAAGTTAATATACTTTAACTATGGTCCAAAAAATATTTATTCAACTTCAATCATTTCGGCGTCGGCTTTTCTCAGACTGAGCTCATAACCGCGCACGTTTACCTCGATAGGGTCGCCCAAAGGGGCAACCTTGCGGACGAACACCTCAACGCCCTTGGTAATACCCATGTCCATTATGCGGCGCTTTACCGGGCCTTCGCCATAAAGCTTTACCACCCTGACGGTTTCGCCGATCTTGGCTTCCTTTAATGTCTTCATAGTCCTATCTCTCCTTTTTTCTTTCTTTCTATAAATAAATGTCAAAACAGGCGTTAGATCATTATCTTGCGAGCCATTTCACGGCTTATGGCTATCCGTGATTCCTTGACCTTTACTATTACGTTGCCGCCCATCGCGGATACCACAGTCACCGGGCCGCCAGCCGTAAAGCCAAGATCTTCAAGGTGTTTTTTAACGTCCGGGCTGCCGCCGATCTTTTTTATCACGTTCTCTTTGCCTATATCTGCCAGATCAAGTGGTATCATACTCAGTCTCCTCCGTTTTATGTGCTACTTGCGGGTCCACGTTTCTACACTTGGGTTTAAGTGCCTTAACTATCGAGTAATTTAACAGCTCTAACTGACTTTGTCAACCCTTTTTTATCTGAAAATTTAAACAAAATTTTACCCTTGCATTTTTGGTTAGAGTTTGCTAACCTATGTATAATATATAATCATCCATATAATCATCGTTGATATTTTACCAACAACAGTTTTATATGATATTGCAATAAAAATACGAAAGGGCGGTACAATTTGAAAATAATGAGAGCTACCGAGGATTACCTCGAAGCGATGCTGATGATGCGCGATAAGCACGGCTATATTCGTTCCATTGATGTGGCGGACTATCTTGGCGTTACAAAGCCCAGCGTAACATATACCACGAAAAGGCTGAAGGCCAGCGGACATATCACGATGGACGGGGAGGGGCTCATAACCCTTACCGAATCAGGAATGGAGATAGCTTCCAAGATGCTGGACAGGCACAGGACGTTGACCGATTTTTTGGTATCAATAGGCGTGGACGAAATCACCGCCGAGACTGACGCCTGCAAAATGGAGCACGACCTCAGCGACAAGACCTACAATGCCATATGCGCCCACGCGAGGGCACACATGAAGTAAGAGCCTACGCCGCTCAATAGGGCGGCTTATTTTAGTGACATAGGTTAAGGATATTTAACCTATACTGCTGTAATAAAGATGTGCTCAACGTGTGAAAGCCGTGTCGGCAACGCCATACGCAATGCCATAAGCGTTTGAGCGACATTGAAAAGGAAACGTGGCGCTTCTGCTTTTTGCTTTTGCAACCTGCCTGCGGAATAAGATAAGCTTACCGCAAAGGCAGGTATACTAAGGATTTATTTGAGTATTTCCTGACGATTTATGTTGATTTTAACGTGGCCATGACTTATCATAAAAATATCATGCGGTAGTTTGGATTTGGCACGGAGTGAATAATCCCCTGCCAATTCCTGCATAAATAATACAGAAAGAGGTTGTGTAAAAGAAAATGGCAAACATCGATCTTACCAAGTACGGCATTACCGGCACTACGGAAATAGTCTACAATCCTTCCTATGAGATGCTCTTTAATGAAGAGACCAAGCCCGGCCTTGAGGGCTATGAAAAGGGCCAGCTCAGCGAGCTGGGCGCTGTCAACGTCATGACCGGCATATACACCGGCCGTTCACCCAAGGACAAGTTTATCGTAGTTGACGATACCTCCAAGGATACCGTCTGGTGGACTTCCGATGAGTATAAGAACGATAATCACCCCGCCTCCATCGAGACCTGGAACGCCGTTAAGGATATCGCAAGAAAAGAACTCTCTAATAAGCGCCTGTTCGTAGTGGACGCCTTCTGCGGCGCCAACAAGGACACCCGCATGGCAATCCGCTTCATCGTAGAAGTTGCCTGGCAGGCTCACTTTGTAGAGAATATGTTCATCAAGCCCACCGAAGAGGAGCTGAAGAACTTTGAGCCGGATTTCGTAGTTTACAACGCCTCCAAGGCAAAGGTAGAGAACTACAAGGAGCTGGGGCTTAATTCCGAGACCGCGGTAGTATTCAACCTCACCAGCCGCGAGCAGGTCATCATCAACACCTGGTACGGCGGCGAAATGAAGAAGGGCCTCTTCTCCATGATGAACTACTATCTGCCCCTCAAGGGTATCGCCTCCATGCACTGCTCTGCAAATACCGACATGGACGGCAAGAATACCGCTATCTTCTTTGGCCTTTCCGGCACCGGCAAGACCACGCTGTCTACCGACCCCAAGCGCCTGCTGATAGGCGACGACGAGCACGGCTGGGACGACAACGGCGTGTTCAACTTCGAGGGCGGATGCTATGCAAAGGTCATTAATCTGGATAAGGAATCCGAGCCGGATATCTACAACGCCATCAAGCGCAATGCTCTCCTCGAGAATGTAACCCTCGATGAGAACGGCAAGATAGACTTTGCCGATAAGAGCGTTACCGAGAACACCCGCGTATCCTACCCCATCGACCATATTAAGAACATAGTGCGCCCCATAAGCTCCGCGCCCGCTGCAAAGAACGTTATTTTCCTCTCCGCCGATGCTTTCGGCGTGCTGCCTCCCGTATCCATACTGACTCCGGAGCAGACCAAGTACTACTTCCTCTCCGGCTTTACCGCAAAGCTGGCTGGTACCGAGCGCGGCATAACCGAACCTACTCCCACCTTCTCCGCATGCTTCGGTCAGGCATTCCTGGAGCTGCATCCTACCAAATACGCTGAGGAACTGGTAAAGCGCATGGAGATGAGCGGCGCGAAGGCGTATCTGGTCAACACCGGATGGAACGGCACCGGCAAGCGTATCTCCATCAAGGATACCCGCGGCATAATCGACGCTATCCTCAACGGTGACATACTGGGCGTGCCCACCAAGAAAATACCTTACTTTGACTTCGAGGTACCCACCGAGCTGAAGGGCGTTGACACCAACATTCTGGATCCCAGAGATACCTATGCCAATCCCGCTGATTGGGATGCAAAGGCAAAGGATCTGGCCTCCCGCTTCATCAAGAACTTCGCCAAGTACGAAGGCAACGAGGCGGGTAAGGCTTTGGTAGACGCCGGCCCCAAGGTGGATTAAACTTAAAACGCAGTATAACGGTCCCCCGGCAGCGCCGGAGGACCGTTGTCATATATGCAAATATTTCATTACAATATGTTATTTAGAATTTTCATATGGCGGTATCCATGTCCGCAGCATGTATGGTGTTTAAGTCCATGTTCAGCCCCACCTTGGGAATAGTCAACGCCATACTCGGAACGCAGCCTGGATGGCTTTAAAGCCGCAGCACTGCCCTGTATACCATAATCATACTTACGGTATGGATGGGCATAGGCTTTGACTTCCTTATTTTCCTCTCCGCCCTGAGGGGAATACCCACCCATGTAAAGGACAGAGAAAACCAGAAAAGGAAACAGATATTCCAGACATGTAAAGGCATCCGTATGATCGTAACCGTACGGATGCTTAACTGTTTTGCGGACACCGCCCAATCTGGCGCTCTTTTGTTATTTGTCCGTTTTCTTTTTCTTGGGTATTTCCATGCCGGAAAGCTCCTGATACGCTTCAAACTGCTCATCGGTCAGGGGCGGCGTGGGCATCATGCCCGTAGTGTCGGTAAATGAGGAGGTGGTCGATATGTCCGGGTAGTCCTCCCAATTGCCGGTCTTGGCTTTTTTCATGATTTAAACTCCTTTTTGCTTTAGTATGGCGGGATAGAAGGCGATTTATGCGGCGAAGATACCCGCTTTTTATTTTGCTGTTGACAGAAGCGTATATTGTGTATATACTGTATATATAATTTTATACACAGTTGAAAGGAGGAAGCCTTGGATATACTGATAAGCAACTCCTGCGGCAGGCCAATATATCAGCAGATATACGATCAAGTAAAGAACGCCATACTTTCGGGAGAACTCCGCGAGGGGGATATGCTGCCCAGCATACGAGCCCTTGCCAAGGATCTGCGCATAAGCGTGATAACTACTAAGCGGGCGTATGAGGAGCTGGAGCGAGGCGGATACATATACACAGCCGCCGGCAAGGGCTGTTTTGTGTCGCAAAAGAGCTCCGGCATGGTATACGAGGAGCACTTGAAAAAAATTGAGGAGCATATGGGCGAAATAGCTCGTCTTGCCGGAGCCAGCGGTATAACCGAGGGGCAGCTGATCGAAATGTACAGGGTACTTCAGGAGGAAAACAGATGAAAAACGCTATAGACATTAAAGGCGTATCAAAGACATACCGTGACTTTACGCTGGATAGCCTTACCCTCAGTCTGCCCGAGGGCAGCATAATGGGCCTCATAGGCGAAAACGGCGCAGGCAAGTCTACCACCATAAAGCTCATAATGAACGTCATACTGCCAGATTCCGGCAGCATAGAGGTACTGGGCATGGACAATAAAAGCCCCGAGTTTGCCGAGGCCAAGGAGGACATAGGCGTGGTGCTGGACGAGGCATATTTTCCCATAAGCCTAAACTGTAAAAACGTAAATACCATTATGAGGCTCACTTATAAAAAATGGGATTCGGATAAGTACTTCGGCTACATAAAGGAATTCGGGTTGCCGGAAAAGAAGGCCTTCAAGGACTTTTCGCGAGGTATGAAGATGAAGCTGGCCATAGCCGTGGCACTGTCCCACGACCCGAAGCTGCTGGTGCTGGACGAGGCAACGGGAGGGCTGGACCCAATAGTGCGGGATGAGATACTCGACATATTCAACGACTTTACCCGGGATGAGAGCCACAGCGTACTCATATCTTCCCACATAGTAAGCGACCTGGAGAAGATATGTGACTATATAGCCTTTCTGCACCGGGGCAGGCTTATGTTCGTTGAGGAAAAGGATTTGCTCTATGAAAATTACGCCCTCGTGAATATGACTAAGACGCAGCTTGCGGCCATGCCTAAGGGCAGCGTGCTTGGCAGCAGGGAGAACCAATATGGCGCCGAGGCGCTTATGCTGAGAAATGACGTTCCGGCGGGTATGACGACGGAGCGCACGACGATAGAGGATATAATGCTTTATATGGCGAGGGAGGAGAGATAGCATGCGCGGACTTATAATGAAGGATATGCTCACAATAGCGAAGCAGGCCAAGGCATTCCTTATACTTATACTGTTTTTTGCCGTCATTCCCAGCTTTTCGGGGAGCAGCTTCGCCATGCTGTATGCGGCCATGATGCCTATAAGCGCGTTGGCATACGATGAAAACTGCAAGTGGGATCAGCTTGCAGCCATGATGCCGTACAGCGTCAGGGACATAGTATTGAGCAAGTACCTGCTCGGCTATATCTGCCTGCTGGTGACGGGAGCGCTGTCCATAGCTTCGCTGTATGTTACTGCCGCCGTAAAGGGGGTGCCCGCGGCAGGTGAGGATATTGCAGGGGTCATAGTAATGGGCTGCTTTGCGCTGATATTTTTAGCGGTGAACCTGCCCTGCATGTTCCGCCTGGGCGTTGAAAAGGGAAGGCTGCTGTTCATGGCAATGATAGGCGTAATAGTATTTTTTACCATGGGCTTTGGCGATAAAGTAGCCGATGGCATAAACAAAGCGAGTGCAGGCGGCAGCCTTGCCCACGGCGCGGTGGCGATAGCCGCTTTGGCG
>ENA-ORPH01000564-ORPH01000564.1-human-gut-metagenome-genome-assembly--contig:-NODE-564-length-41264-cov-4.870198_pt1 | contig 41264 bp, 37 predicted proteins | sample MGYA00242142_ERZ509074 | MGnify/ENA primary metagenome ERZ509074 (study PRJEB26280, sample SAMEA2338724) | human gut metagenome | biome: human gut; feature: human-associated habitat; material: faeces...
TGGATAGGTCTTTTGAGTGGAACCATTTTAATATTGAGAAAGAAAAAGTAATATAGTATGAAAGACATTAAAAATATGACATTAAAAGAAAAAGTAGGGCAAATGATAGGGCTCGCTTTTTCGGGGGATAAGTATAGTTCAGAACTTAAAATGCAAGTTGAAGAGATTGAGGCTGGATTAATCATTTATTTTAAAGATAATTGTATAACACCAAGACAAATATTTGAATTAAATAAAGAAATTAATAAAAATGCCAAAATACCACCATTTATAGCCATTGATCAAGAAGGTGGTATGGTTGCTAGAGTAACAGAAGGAATTGTTCAGTCACCAGGTGCTATGGCAATTAGTGCTACAAATAATAAAGAAAATGCATATATTTTAGCCAAAAATATGGGAATAGAACTTAGAAATTTAGGATTTAATTTTAATTTTGCTCCTGTTGGGGATGTAAATAATAATCCTAAAAATCCAGTTATTAATGTAAGATCTTATTCTGAGGATCCAAATGTTGTAGCAGAGTATATGGAAGAGGCGGTCAAAGGATATCATGAAGCGGGATTGATGACTTCCGTAAAACATTTTCCTGGTCATGGAGACACAGCAGTTGATTCACATGTTGGTCTGCCTATTGTTGATTTTGATAAAGAGCGTCTTGATAAAATGGAACTTGTGCCATTCAAAAAAGTTGTAGATTTAAATTTACCAGGTATTATGGCAAGTCATGTTCTTTATACTAGATATGATGATAAGTTCCCAACAACACTATCTAAAAAAGTTATAACTGGATTACTTCGTGAAGAAATGGGATTCAAAGGATTAGTAGTTACTGATTCACTAACGATGTCGGCGGTTTTTGATAATTTTAGTTTAGAAGAAATAGTATATAATGGATTTAATTCGGGGTGTGATATATTACTCTTATGTGGTGCAAGAAATGTACAAATGCAAAAAGAGTTTGCAGAAATAGCGTTGAGGCTTGCTGAAGAGGGGAAAATACCGCTTAGCATAATTGATGCAGCTGTGGAAAGAATTTTGAAATATAAAAGACAATATAATGTTGGTCAAATGGCTGAGTGTTTTGATGACATTAAAGCAGATTTAGAACAACCAACGCGAATGAAATTTGCTGAAAAAGTAGCTGAAGATAGTATTACATTGTTAAAAAATAATAATAATCTCTTGCCACTTACAAAAGAAGATAAAATACTAGTTGTTTTTCCACAAATTAAGGTAGTAACACTAGTCGAAAATGATGATAATACTTTAAGTTGTCTTGCCGATTATATGCCATTTAGCGTTGATAAACATTACATTTCAATTGCTCCAACTAAAATTGAGCAAACAAATTTATTGAAAAAAATTCATCAATATGATAAAATAATTTATTGTAGTTATAATGCAAATTTTAACTCTTCGCAAGCTGATTTAATCAATAAGATTGAGAAAAATAAATTGATTGTAGTTGCAGTTAGAACACCTTATGATATTAACGTTTTAGATGTTCCAACATATGTTTGTGCTTATGAGGCAAGTGTTCTTAGTTTCAAGGCCTTAGCAAAATATTTAACAGGCGAAATTGAAGCAAAAGGAATCTTACCTGTTAGCGTTAAATAATTAAAGGAGAAATTAAAAATGAAAGTTATAGTAGTTAAAGATTATGAAGCTATGAGTGAACTTGGTGCTCAAATTATTGGTGATATGATAAAAAATAATCCTAGTTGTACATTAGGTCTTGCAACAGGTAGTAGTCCAATTGGTACTTATAAAAATTTAATCAAAGCCTATGAAAATAAAGAAATTTCGTTTAAAAATGTAAAAACTTATAATTTAGATGAATATTGTGGCATTAGTAAAGAGCATCCACAAAGTTATTATTATTTTATGCATGACAATCTTTTTAATCATGTTGACATAAATGAAGAAAATGTACATATACCGACTGTTTCTAATGATCATCTTGAAGATGATTGTAAAATTTATAACGATATGCTTAATAAGGTTACAATTGATTTACAATTACTAGGGATTGGTGGTAATGGTCATATTGGATTCAATGAGCCTGGTACTCATTTTGATCAAGAGACATTTGTAGTGAAATTAACTGATAAAACAAGACAAGACAATAAACGTTTCTTTAACTCATTAGATGAAGTTCCTACGCATGCAATTACAATGGGAATTAGTAATATTATGAAAGCTAAAAAAATTCTAATGTTAATTAGTGGTGTTAATAAAGCTGATACAGTGGTAAAATTATTAAAAGACGATATTACAACTGATTTTCCAGCATCTATTTTACATAAACATCCAGATGTTACAGTTATTATTGATCAAGATGCATATTCAAAGATGTAATTTAAAAAATTAAAAAATTACAGATAATCATCCATTAATAAAAGTAAAAAAAATTACTTTTTTGGATGATTTTTCTTTTTTTAGTATAAAATATCAAATTTGTTAAAAATTGTGTAAACGTTTTTAAAAAATTATGCTTTTTTTCTTGCAAATGATTTATCGATATGCTATAATATAATCGCAAACGCTTTCAAAATATATAAATAGGAGGAAAATATTTTATGAAAAAAGTTTTTGCTTTTTTGAGTACATTAGTGCTCACAATTGCATTAGTTGGTGTTTTTGCAGTAAATAATCCAGCAAAAGCTGCAGATAAGTTTACAGAAGATCCAACATTATTAGATGATGAAATTGCCGTATATATTATGGATAGTATTATGACTACTTTTCCAAATTATTATGACAATGACGCTAAGGAGGATCCAAACTGGCAAGGCACTGCTAGAATGTATCCATGGAATGAAACTAGACTAAGGGTTGCTCAATTAGATGAAAGTGGTCAACCAACAGGAAAATATTATGCAGTATATTTTAGTGGTCATACAACCGCAGTAGATACAAATGGTGAACCTATTATTGGTGCTGGTAAAAATATTTTATTTTATCAAAAAGATGAAGCGGGACAAGTAATTGCTACTAAATTTTCAGATGGTAAACAAGCTGCAAATGGTGCTGCTTCTGACCCATCATTATCACATATGAGAACAAATATTACTGGTGAAGATATTGAGTTTGATCCAACTCAACTTGGTCTTGGTGATGAAGGTACAAATTATTATAATAGATCAATTGTATTTAATGCCAAAGGTCAAGTTATTAGAGGTATTGGTTTAGATGAACAATATACATCAGATGAAGGAGATTATAAATTTACTCCAGAATATTGTTATGTTGATGGTGCTGTTACTAAAATTGAAGATGGCGTTGTTTGCGATAAAGTAATGGTAGATAAGGTTGATGAAGAAGGAAATCCTATTTTGGACGAAAATGGTGAAACAATTAAAGTTGAAACAGATGAAGATAGAATGTTTTATTCAAGATTCGTTTGGGAATTCTTTGAAGAAGCACCAGAGAATGTTAATGAAGTAGGATATTTAGCTGATGGTTGGGATCCAAATTTATGGGATTATTGCTATGAAAGAGATGGTGGTTATATTTGTATTGCTTTTGTAGGTAGTGCTGATAACTCTGCTCACATTATTAAAGGCGATCAAATCACAGCGTATGTTAAAACATTAATGGCGCAAGGAAAAGAGGAAGCAGAAGCTATACAAATTGCTAATAGTACAACTCGTGCATGTACTAAAACATATAGAGTTCCTGCAGGTGGATTTGTATATGACTTTGGATTTTTAGATCGAGGACTTGCTACTACTAATGAATTCTTTAAATCAACTGTTTTAAATGGTTACTTATATGGTAGAACTCAATTAGCTAAAAAAGATGCGAATGGAGAAGAAGTAAAAGATGAAGAAGGCAATACTGTAATGATTGGTATAGCTGAACAAAGAACATATAATTTCTCAGTAACAGGTTTAACATTTGATGACAAAGTTATTGATGGTACTTCTTATCAATTATTGGCTGGTCAAAATGTAGTTGAAGTTATGCAAGGAAATGTCTTCAATCCAGTTAAAAATATCAATTATAATGGTATTATGAGATATTGGGGTGTTCAAGATGATTTAACATCATATACTGCCTCAAGTGAAGCATTAGAATTCTATATTGATACAATCACTAATGGTGGATCATCATTATCACAAGTTGCTCCATCAACTGGTTATACAAGTATGGAAGATATTAAAAATGATTTCTTAGCTGCAGTTGCAAAACATCGTGGTGTTGAAGTATCTGAAGTTCCATTTGATACTGCTGCAAATTGGCATGCTTGGTGGAGTTGGGGTACATTTATGGCTACAAGTGAAGCAAATGCGACTAATCCAGATGGTACACCAAATGATAAATATCCAGAAGATAGTCCTGCATTCTTTAATGTAAAAGAAAATAGAGATGCTTGGGCTTGGTTAATTGATAGAATTTATCAAACAATGTTAGCATATCCTGGCGGTGATACTTATACAGGAACTTTAGCAAATATTGAAAAAGCAGCACAAAGTTTCTATTGCCCTTCTCCTCAAGGAATTAACTATGCAATTTGGTATTTCTTAAATGGTGAAGCACATACATATTTTGGTTTCAATTTTGGTGATGGAAATAACGAAAGTTGGATTGATCCTAGAACTAATTTAGAAAAATGGGAACAATATACATTAGATGCAACAATGAAAGCTCCTAATGAAAATTGGGTTGTTACATTTAAAGTTTTAAATACATCTACTAATATTTCTTCATCACTTACGATTAAATATGTTGTTGTAGATTCATACACACCAATTATTAATGTAAATAAAGATAATTTATTCTATATTCCTACTAAACAAGGTGATGCAGTTGTATGTGCTCCAATTGATCAATATACACTTGTTAATGCTTATGATGCGCAATACAATGGTGTGAATATTTTAGGTAATGACGTTACTCAATATGTTGATTTTGATACAGATTTAGATTTTGCTAATCCAAAAGAAGGAACTTATCCAGTAACTGCAACTATTTGGAATAATGCTCATACAAAGAAAGCAAGTGTTAAATTCAATGTTACTGTAAGAGATATTACTGCTCCAAATGTTACTACTCGTAGAGTTGTAATTCAACAAGGTGATGATTTTGATTGCCGTGATGGTATTGTTCTTGCTGTTGATAATGTTGATGGTGACTTAAAGAATGCTACTTTTACTTGGTGGGAAGAAGTATCTAATCCAGTTGATACTATAAATCTAAACCCTGGTGAGGATATGCAATTAACTATTAGAGTGAATGTTTATGATAAATCAAACAATGTTAGAAGTGTAGATTATACATTAGTAATAGTTGCTGATAAATATGTTGAAGAGGATTTAACAACTGCATTTAATGATTTGAATAATCAACTTACAAGTTTAAAAAATATTGTTAATGATATTTATGATACACAAGAAACTCAAGATAGATTAATTAAGTCCTTACAAGCACAAATTAATGAGTTATTTGAATTAGTTGAAAATAATAATGTTACTAACAATAAAAATATTGATGAATTAAAAGATGTTGTTGCTGATATTTCTGCAAAAGTTGAAGGTATACAAACAACATTAGATGAAAATGCAAAAGGCGGATGTAAGAATGGTGCCGTATTAGTATTAGAAATTGCTGGTGCTGCAACTCTCCTTGCTTTAGTTCTTAGAAAAAGACATTAATTGGTGACTGAAAGTCGGAGGTGGAGGGGACTTCACCTCTTTATTTAAATGAAATATTTAAGATTAAAAGATTATAAGCAAAAAGAAAATATTTACTACCTATGGAATAACGAATATGGTAAAATATATCCTATTTCTAAGGAATTATTTGAAAGAAATTTATTAAATGCCTCTTTAGAATATTCATATGTTGTAACTAATGATGATAATTTAATTGGTTTTATTATATGTAAAGTTTGGAATGAGGATTTCTATATTAATACATATGATGAAAATTGTTGGATTAGTTTGTTTTATGTAAATAGATTAAATCGAAGAAACGGAATTGGAACAAAATTATTAGATTTAGTTGAATTAAATTTGAAAAAATTAGGCAAAAAAAATCTTTATATTGGTAAGGATTATTTAAATTATTTTCCTGGATTACCAGTAGATTTAAAAAATAGTGCAAATTGGTTTGAAAAAAGAGGTTTTGTAAGAACCTATGATACCTATGATCTAATAAAAAGTAGTTATTTAAAAAATGATGATAAGTTAAAACTTAGAAATCTTGACATTAATTATAGAATATGTTCAATAGATGATAAAGAACAATTGATTGCTTTTGTACAAAGAAATTGGCCAGGTCGTTGGGAAAAAGAGACAATTGACTATTTTAAAAATGGTGGTACAGGAAAAGAATATGTAGTTGGAATTATTAATAATACTATTTGTGCTTTTGCTAAAATTGGTTTACCAACAACAGACATATTATTGAGTAGTTACAGCCTAACATGGCGTAAACGTTTTATGGCTCTTGGTGGAATTGGTCCACTTGGAGTAGATACCTCATACCGAAATAAAAATATAGGCTATGATATCGTTGCCTATGCCCATAATGTTTTAATAGACAATAATGTAAGTAACATTATTATTGATTGGACAGGGTTATTAGATTTTTATCGACAATTTGGTTTTGAGGTTTTTAAGTCATATTTTTATATGACAAAAACAATAAATAAAAAATAGAAAGGGTGAAAAAATGAAAAAAAGATTTTTAGTATTTTTACTAACAATCATTGCTGTTTTTACTTTGACTAGTTGTTCAAAGAAATTTACAGTAACATTTAACTCAAATGGTGGAACAAGTATTGATCCAGTTGAAGTTAAAAAGGGAAAAACTGTAGCAAAACCAGCAGATCCTACAAAAGAGGGAAGCGAATTTGATGGATGGTATTTAGGTGATTCTAAATATAATTTCTCATCAGCTGTAAAAGAAGACATTACTTTAAATGCCGTTTGGAAAGTAAAAACTTTTACAATAACCTTTACAACGAGTGGTGGTTCGTCTGTATCTCCACAAACAGTTGAATATGGTAAAACTGTAACAAAACCAGCAGATCCTACAAGGGAGGGATTTGATTTTAAGGGCTGGAATAAAGGTGATTCAGCTTATGATTTCACAACTCCAGTAAAAGAAAGTTTTGTTTTAAGAGCAGTTTGGGAAGAAAAAAGTGATGTAAATTACTTTACAGTAACATTAGATGTAAATGGTGGTACACTTCCAGCTGGTGAGACTTCTACAATTAGAGTTCCAGAAGGAACTACTATAGCAACACTTCCAACACCTACACGTGAAGGTTATACGTTCAATTATTGGACTTTAAATGGTAGTCAATTTAATACAAATACTAAGATTGAAGATAATATTACATTAGTTGCATCTTGGACTAAAAATGGTGGAAGTACTCCAGGAGTTTATACACCAAAATGGGAACCAAATCAACAAACAGGTGGCTGGAAAGGTAACCAATTAGAGTTCAAAATTTTAGTATTACCAGTTGAACAATTTGATCCATTTAATACTAATTATACAGGAACTTCACAAAACATTAAACAAAGACATCAACGTGATGTAGAATCAAAATATGGAATTATGATTTCATATGTAAATTGGGATGATTCTGCTTCTTGGGGTCCTTTTCGTATCAAATACATTAAGGAGAAACAACCATCAGGCTGGTTTGCAAACAATGATTACTATGTTGTTAATATTGCAAGTTCTTGGATTCCAACATTAGTTTCTGCTGGTTGCTTAGCTGAACTTGCTAGAATCGATCAACAAGGTCGTGTTACTGAGGGTATTTTTACAGAAATAGGATATGTTGAAACATCAAAAGGTTCAAAAGAATATGTTCCAGGAACATATCAACAAGATTCAACAAATAATCAAGTAGCATCTACATCACAAAGAGTATACGGATATATTCAAGGTAGTGTTAGACCAGATTATTTTATGTATTTCAACGAAGAGTTAATTGCTAAAAGTGGACTTGAAAATCCTGCTGAATTATGGTTAAAAGGTGAATGGACTTGGACAAAATTTGAACAATATGTTAATGAATTACAAACTGCATTATCATCAAAAGTTTCATCTGATGGTTCTAAATATTATGCATTATCAGTAGGATATGCTGAATTCATTATTGGTGCAACTGCAGCAAGTGGTGTTAGAATCTCAACATCTAGACCAAGTTTAGGTTTAACTTCACCAGAAGTAATCAATAAAGTTACCCAAATTCAAAGTTTAAGATCAACATCAGCTTATGAACCAAGAGGTGCAGAAGATGTTGCCACATCTTTTCTACAAGGACGTAGTGCAATTGTACATGGCGATTTATGGTTTATTGACGATGCATCAAGATTTGATCCAGCACAATGTACATTCTCAATTGGAGCAGTTCCATATCCAACAGCAGATGGTCAAGGTGGAACTCCAATAACAACGTTTGATTCAAGTGAAGCTATACTTAACGCAAATGATGAACCATTAGAATTAGTTAAAGATAGTGGTGAATATATTAAAGGTTTAGACTTATCTAATTCAAATTTCTTAATCCCTTATACTTCAACAAGTTGTTATTCTATTTTAGATACTAAAAACGGAAAACAAAAAATTGATAATAAAATTATATTTGCAGTAATTTATGATTTATATGATGGATTAGGAGCAGATCCTGATGTTGCTGAAGTTGAAGAAGATGAAGCATATCGTAACTGGTTATTAACTAAGTTTGACCATGAAATTTATGCTGATGTAATCATGTCAGTACAAGGTAAAACATATTTTGAATTACTAGATTTAATTTCAATGACAGCAGGTAGTGGATCACACTTCGGTCCTAAGGGATTCTGGGTACTTGCTTCAAAGATTTGTTCAAATTCAACAATTTCTGCTGCTACTGAATTAAATTCAATTCAACCAGCTTATGAACAAGCACTTCGTGATATGGGATATAATATTTAATATTATAATCTGATAGTATAGATGTTAAAAGTTCTCCTAATGTTAGGGGAACTTTTTTCATATTTATTAAACAATATTTTTTATTACTTTATAAAAGACTAATATAAAAAAATATGATATAATATATAAGTAATCTGATGAAAGGAAATCTGAATATGAAGATTGAGAATATCGAAAAAAAATACTCATCAAAGACTTATCGATTTTTTGATTTATTATATAAACTATTAGTAATCAATCTTTTAATAATAATAATTTCAATTCCAGTTGTAACAATATTTCCCGCAATCGTTGCGGCTACTGCTACTATAAAAAATAATATAACAGAAACCGCTATCTTTAAACCTTATTTCAAAAATTTTAAAACGTATTTTGGGAAATCATTTTTAATGGGGTTATTTTTTCTATTAAGTTTTGCAGCAGGAATTTATGGATATTTCTTTTGGAGTTATCAAGATTTTGGAAATAGTGAAATGATGGAGATTTTTGCTCAAATTGGAATTGTTGTTATTGTAATTTGTCTTATTGTTTTTACTTTTATCATTGTTCATACACCATTACTTATTATTACTTTTAATAAACTTAATAATATACAAATTTTTAAAACATCAATGTATGTTTCAGTAAGATATTTTTTAACAACACTATTAATGCTTTTTGCCGTTATTGTAATTGTAGGTGTTTTAGTATTATGTTTATTTGTTCCTTGGGTTTTAGGAATTTGGATGATTATTGGTATTAGTTTACCACTTTATTTAGTAATAAAGATTACTACTCCAATTTATTATCGTTTTGCAAAAATTGATTTTGAAGAAATAAATAAAAAAGTAGAGGAGGATATCAAAGATGACAAATAAAAAAACGATTTTAGGAATAGAGAGAATAGATGAATTTAAGTCTGTTTTTGCCAAAAAAAGAATAGGACTTATTACAAATCCAACAGGTATAGCTTCAAATTTTAAAAGTTCAATTGAAATTCTTAATGAAAAAACTAATTTAGTAGCATTATTTTCTCCCGAGCACGGAATAAGAGCAAGTATTCAAGCAGGTGAGCATTTAGAATCGTATGTTGATGATGAAACAGGAATTATGGTATATAGTTTGTATGGGGAAACCAGAAGACCATCAAAAGAAATAATGGATAAAATTGATATTATGTCAATTGATATTCAAGATTGTGGCTCAAGATATTATACATTTATTTATACAATGGCATATTGTATGCAAGCATGTGCTGAATTTGATAAAGAGTTTGTTGTATTTGATCGGCCTAATCCAATAAATTGTGAAAAAGTTGAAGGTAATAAATTAGACGTTGATAAGTATCGTTCTTTCGTTGGATATTATCCAATTGCTCAGCGTCATGGAATGACAATGGGTGAGTTAGCAAAATTATTTAATGAGGAATATAAAATAAATTGTAAATTAACAATAATTCCTATGTTAAATTATGAAAGATGGATGGATTTCGAAGATACTAAGTTACCATGGGTAATACCAACTCCTAATCTTCCTACTATTGCTACCGCTTATGTTTATAATGCAACATGTATTTTTGAAGGAACAAATGTTTCAGAAGGTAGGGGAACGACAACTCCTTTTGAGTTAATAGGAGCTCCTTGGATAAAGTCAGAAAGATTAGCAGAAGAACTTAATAGTTACAACTTAAAGGGAGTATATTTTAGACCTCAATATTTTACACCTACTTTTTCAAAGTATGAAAAGACATTGTGTGGAGGAGTTTTCCTACATATAACCGATAGAAAAGTTTTTGAGGCTGTAAAAACTAGTTGGACAATGCTTTATCATATTAGAACAAAATATAAAGATTATTTTGAAATAAATAAACCATATACTAAAGGAAGACCTACTCTATTCCATTTTGAAGCAGGGGAGGATGCTATTATTGAAAATACGATTCCCCTTAAAGAACAACTTGAAAATCTTGAGGTTGATTCAAAGAATTTTTTTAATATAAGTAAAAAATACTATATCTATAAATAGTGGTAGAATATGTTTAAAAAGGGTGTATCTGTTTATATAGGACTATCTCAATATAATCACTTTAAAAATCTTGAATATATTAGAAATGCTAAACAATTAGGATATGAAATTGTTTTTACTTCTGCTCATATTAGTGAAGCTAATTTTAATATTGAAGAATTGCAAGAATTGATTGATGAGGTTTGTAAATTAGATATGAAATTATCACTAGATATTTCTAAAAAAGTATATGATAAAATTACATTGCCACCAAATTTATATGCTTTGAGATTAGATTATGGTTTTAATTATGATGAAATAATAAAATTTTCCAATGAAAAAAAATACAAAATTGAAATAAATGCTTCTACTTTTTCTCAAGAGACAATATTAGAACTTATTAAAAAAGGTTTAAACTCCAAGCAGATACGTGCTAGTTTTAATTATTATCCCAAACTTCATACAGGGCATACAATTGAGTTTTGCCAAAAAACGATTGAATTTTATCATCATCTTGGTATTACGGTTAGTGGATTTATACCATCGCATTGTAGTTTTAGAGCTCCTATGTATGAGGGTTTACCAACAGTCGAAAATCATCGCAAAATAAACTTAAATTTAGCCATTGAGGAATTTAAAGCGTGTGAGATAGATGAAATATTGTTTTCGGATGCATATGCCTCAAATGAGGAATTAAAACTTTTATCATATCATCAAAAAGAAGAAATTATGATTGAGTTTGAGCCTTATAATGGGTTTAAAAACTTTGATTTTATTAGTGATATTTTTCATATCAGAACAGATTATAATGATGAATTATTAAGAATAAGTGGTAAAAGGCAATTGGAAATAACACCATTTAATAATGGTTGTGAAAGAAAGATTTATGATTTAACTGTGGATAATAAGGATTTTTTAAGATATAGTGGTGAGATAAATATTATTTTAAAAAATTTAGAACCAGATAGAAGAGTAAATGTTATTGGACATTTAAATATTAGTAAGATAATAATTGAACAGATAAAAAAAGGAAAACCTTTTTGTTTTATAGAAAAAAAGTATGAATAAAAAAGAAGTTTATATTTGTGTTGATGCAGGAGGTACTACCTCTAAGGCAGCTATTTTTTCAAAAGATGGTATAATATTAGCAAGAGGTTTTTCAGAAAGTGGTTCTCCAGCAGTTAATTATGATAGATGGTATTTGAATATTGAAAAATCGATTATTGATGCAATCAATCATTATCCCAATCCAATTAAAATTATCAAAATGGTTTTTGGAGTATCTGGAATTAGTGCATTACCTAGTATAGAGGATGTTAAGCATTATTTTGAACAAAAATATTTTTCTACATGTATTATAACAAGTGATACTATAACTGCACTATATTCAGTTTTAGAAAATAGTAAAGATGCGGGAATGGTTGTAATTGCTGGAACAGGTGTTGCAATTTTTGGTAAAAACCATAATGAAACTATGTTAATTGGAGGTTGGGGTCATTTACTAAGAGAAAAGGGTAGTGCATATGCAATTGTTCATGATTTTTGTGTTAAGATTATTGATAAATATGAAGAGGGTATACAATTTGATGATTTGGAATATGCTTTTTTAAATAATTATAAAATAGCAAATGTTAGAGAATTGAATCATTTGTTTTATCAACACTCAAAAGATGAAATTGCAAAACTCAGTATATTTTTTAAACAACAAGCAAAATTGGGGAATAAACAGGCTATTAAATTATTAAAAAATGAAGGTTTTGAACTTGCCAAACAAACAATAAATTTAATGAAAAAATTGGATTTAAAAAATAATACTATTATTGGTTTAACAGGTGGTTTTATCGATAACGATGGTAAGTATATTATTGAAGGATTTAAAGAATATATGTATAATATCAAGATCAAATTGAGGTATAAAATAAATTATGGTGAACAATTATTTGGAGTTTATAAATTTGCAATTACTAGTTAATGAATAGGAGATAATGATGAAAGCTATTGGAATTATGAGTGGAACCTCACTTGATGGAATAGATATTTGTCTTGTTAATATTAATAAGATTGAAAATGATTATAAGTATGAGGTGGAAAAATTTAAAAGTTATAATTATAGTTTAGGTTTAATTAACAAAATTAAGGAAGTGTCAAAAAATGACACATCAACGGTTCAAAAGATTTGTAGTTTAAATTATGAAATTGCCTATGCGTATGTAGAAGCGATTAAAAAATTTGTAAATGATACAAGTTGTAATATGGAAGAAGTAGAGTTCATTGCTATGCATGGTCAGACGATTTGGCATAATCCCAATCATATGGATGGATATTTTTCTTCTACTTTGCAAATTGGTGAACCTGCTGTTATTGCCTATGAATTTAATAAAAAAGTTATTAGTAATTTTAGAACGATGGATATGGCTGCTGGTGGAAGTGGAGCCCCACTCATTCCTTTTGTAAATTATCAATTATATAAAAATCAAAACAAGAGTATTGCTTTTCAAAATATTGGTGGTATAGGTAATGTTTGTTATTTGAAAAAAAATGGTAATCCTGATGATGTGATTGCTTTTGATACAGGACCTGGCAATATGTTAATAGATGGTGCAATGCAAAAATTATATAATTTGCCTTATGATGCTTTTGGAAATATTGCAAAAAAAGGAAATATTATTATTGAAGTATTAAATGAGATTTTAGAAGATTCTTATTTATATATCCCATATCCAAAAAGCACTGGACGAGAAAAGTATAATGATCAATATTTAGATAATTTAATTTCTAAAATTAAAAATTATACTACAAAAAATGAGGATGTAATTGCTACTATAACAGCTTATACTGCCTATACTATTATTAAAGAATATAACTTATTTTTACCTGATATTGATGAAATAGTCTTATCGGGTGGGGGAGCACACAATCAGTTTTTGGTTGATATATTAAGAAAAAATTTAGCGGCTAAAATTACTATAAGTGATCAAATAGATGCATATGAAGCTTTTGGATTTGCTATTTTAGGTCATATGACAATTTTAAATCAACCATCAAATCTTCCATTTGTTACTGGAGCAAAAAAGGCAGTTATTTTAGGAAATATAACAAATCCACCTTGCGAGGAATAAATATATGAGTGAAATTAATATTAAACAAATTACAACTGAATCTAGAAATCAAAATACAATGGATATTGATAGGCTATCAACAATAGAGATTTTGAAAAAAATAAATACTGAGGATAAAAAAGTTCCACTTGCAGTAGAAAAAGCTTTACCTCAAATAAAATTATTAGTAGATAGAATTGTTGAAGCTTTTGAGAATAAGGGGAGATTGATTTATATTGGAGCTGGAACCTCAGGTAGAATTGGTGTCCTTGATGCATCAGAATGTCCACCAACTTTTGGGGTTGATCAAAATATGGTTATTGGCTTAATTGCAGGGGGTAAACAGGCTTTAGTAAAGGCAGTAGAAAAAGCAGAGGATTCAAAAGAACTTTCGGTAGAGGATTTAAAGAACATTAACTTATCAAAGCAAGATGTTGTTGTTGGAATTGCTGCAAGCGGTAGAACTCCTTATGTAATTGGTGGTATTGAATATGCAAAAAATGTTGGGGCTAGTTGTGGCTGTATTACAACTTCTAAAGAATCTATTCTTGCTAAAATGGTTGACTTTCCTGTAGAAGTTATTACTGGTGCTGAGGCAATAACAGGTTCAACGAGAATGAAATCAGGAACAGCTCAAAAATTAGTTTGTAATATGCTTTCTACTGCTTCTATGATTAAACTTGGTAAAGTATATCAAAATTTAATGGTTGATTTAAAAGCTACTAATGAAAAGTTAGTTGCAAGAAGTATTGCAATTATTTGTGAAACAACTGATTATAGTAAAGAAGAAGCAACCCAATTGTTTAATGAGTATCATGATGTCAAAGCAGTTATTTTATCATATCTTTTAGATACTAAAGATAAAAAAAAGATAGCTATGTTATTAAAGAAGTATAATAGAAATATTAATAAAATTTTAAAAGAAAATATGGGGAATAAAAATGAAAATTGAATTTTGTGAATTAATTTCAAATGGCTATACATTAAGAGGATTATTTTCAAAACCAGAATCTGAATTTACGGATCTTGTTGTGATGTTGCATGGGTTTACTGGTCATAAGAATGAAAATGGGTATTTATTTAAACAACTTACTCAGACACTAACGGATAATAAAATTGCTACTTTAAGGTATGATTTTATGGGAAGTGGGGAAAGTGATGGAAATTTTGAAGATTTTACTTTTTTTACAGAATTAGAGGATGCTAGAAATATTATCAAAGAAGCATTTATACTGAATAATAATAGAAAGATAATATTATTAGGTTTTTCAATGGGTGGTGCTGTTGCAAGTCGTATTTCACTTGAAATGAAAGATTATATAACCAAGTTGATTCTATTATCTCCAGCAGGAAATATTGCCAAATTGATTCATAGTCGTTTTGAAAACCATTTGATCGATGAGAATGGTAATATTGATATGGGTGGATATTATATGAATATTAAAATGGATAAAACCCTCGAAGGGTATGATATGTATAAAGATATAGAGACTTTTGAACTCCCTGTTTTGATTATTCAGGGCAAAGCTGATCAGTCAGTTCCACCAATGTATAGTAAAAAATATGATGAATTATATCCAAATAGTGAATATGTATTAATTAATGGATCAGAGCACTGCTATACTAAAGTAATGTATCGAAAAATATTAAATGAAAAAGTAATGGAGTTTATAAATAAAAAATAAGGATAGGTGAAAAAATGAATATTGTTGTATGTATAAAACAGGTTCCTGCATCTTCAGATGTAAAGATTGATCCTGTAACAGGAGTATTGATTAGAGATGGAAACAATACAAAAATGAATCCATATGATTTATATGGAATTGAAACGGCTCTTAGAATTAAAGAAAAAAATGGTGCTACTATTAAGACTATTTCAATGGGACCAGGTCCTGCTAAAGCTGTTTTGGAAGAGTCTCTTTGGATGGGATGTGATGAGGCGCTTCTAATAAGCGATAGAAAATTTGGAGGAGCAGATGTTGTTGCAACTGCTTATACTATTAGTCAAGGTATTAAAAAATTAGGTAATTTTGATTTAATTATATGTGGTAAACAAACAACAGATGGGGATACTGCTCAAGTAGGAGCAGAGATGGCTGAATACCTTCAGATTCCACATGTCGCTTATGTTGAAAAAGTTTTGGAAGTAAAAGACGACTCTATTATAGTAAGAGCTCAAATGGATAAAACTATTGAAACTTATGAGGTAAAACTCCCTTGTCTAATTACTATTGATAAAGGGCATATTACTCCAAGATTACCATCTTACAAAAGGGGAAAGAATTTTCAAAACATTGAGATTCCTGTTGTAACTTTTTCAGACGTAGTTGATCAAGATGAAAGTCACTATGGGTTAAAAGGCTCGCCAACACAAGTTGAAAAGATGTTTCCGCCATCAAAGAATACGGATAAAATTGTTATTAAAGGTTCGTTAGATGAGCAAATAGATAGCCTTACAAAAATATTAAAGGATAAAAAATATATATAGGTGATAGAATGGCTAAAAAGTTAGTAATAAATCAGGATAAAATTAATCATCAAACTGTTGAGGCAGTGATGAAAGTATGCCCTTTTGGTGGGCTTGAATATATAGATGGAAAACTAAATTTTACAGCTGGATGTAAAAATTGTGGTTTATGTGTAAAAAAAGGACCGGATGGATTAGTAACAGAAATTATTGAAAAGGATTTAACTCCCAAAATTGATAAAAAGTTATGGCGAGGTATTAGTGTTTTTATTGAAACTGATTTAGATGGCATTCATCCTGTATCATTTGAACTAATTGGGAAGGCAAAAGAACTTGCGGAAGTAATTAAACATCCTGTTTATGCTATTTTAATTGGTTCAAAGAAAAATAATGATAAATATTTGACTGAAATTTTAGAGTATGGAGTAGATAAAATATTTATTTATGAAAGCTCAGAATACGAGAAATTCAATATGGAACGATATGCTAGATGTCTTGAAGATTTTATAAATAAAATTCATCCAACAGTTGTTTTATATGGAGGAACTTCGCTTGGTAGAAGTTTAGCTCCAAGGATAGCAGCTCATTTTAGAACAGGGTTAACTGCTGATTGTACAATGCTTGGGATGAAAGAAAATACTGATTTAATTCAAGTTCGACCAGCCTTTGGAGGAAATGTTATGGCTCAAATTATTTGTCCAAATAATCGTCCTCAAATGGCTACTGTTCGCTATAAGATTTTTAAAAAGCCTGATAAAGTTGTACCTTTTGGTGAAAAGGTTTATATGGACATTAATAAACTAGATATGAGTAGTAATATTAGAACTATTGATAGTAAAGAAAAAGAGAAGGTTACAGATATTTCTGAAGCAGATGTTATCATAGCTTGTGGAAGAGCTTTTAAATCTAAAGAGGACTTACAGATGGCAGAAGAATTAGCAAATCTTCTTGGCGGTGTTGTTGCGGTAACCAGGCCTCTAATTGAGGCGGGATGGAAAGATGCTAAATTCCAAATTGGTTTAAGTGGTAGAACTGTTGCTCCTAAATTGATTATAAATTTAGGAATAAGTGGTGCTGTTCAATATACTGCTGGTATGAATGGTAGTGAATTGATTATTTCAGTAAATGATAATCCTTCTGCAGCAATTTTTGATGTATCACATTATGGTATTGTTGGTGATATTTATAAAGTTGTTCCTAATTTAATTGCCAATATAAAAAAGGATAAAGGTTTAATATAGGAGGATTTATGAAAGACGTAAAATATAATAAAATTAATCAAGAAGATTTGGAATATTTGAAGAGCATTGTCAGTGAAGAAGATTTTATTTGGGGAACAAATATTTCTGAAGATTTTATGAAAGATGAGTTAGGTACAGTTACAGGAAAACCAGAAGTAATGCTTTATGTCAGAACTACTAAAGAAATATCAAATATAATGAAATATGCAAATGAACATTATATTCCAGTAGTGGTACGAGGTAGCGGCACTGGTCTTGTTGGAGCTTGTGTTCCTTTATATGGTGGAATTATTATTAATACTTCTAAAATGAATAAAATTCTTGAATTAGATGAGGCTAATTTGACTTTAACTGTAGAACCTGGTGTACTTTTAATGGAAATATATGATTATGTAGAACCAAAAGGATATTTTTACGCACCAGATCCAGGAGAAAAAAGTGCAACAATTGGAGGGAATATTGCAACTAATGCTGGTGGTATGCGAGCTGTTAAATATGGTGTTACAAGAGATTGGGTTAGAGCAGTAGAAGTTGTTTTACCTAATGGTGATATTGAGTGGTTTGGGCGAAAGGTTGTAAAAGATTCAACTGGCTATCCTTTAAAACAACTTATGATTGGTAGTGAAGGAACCTTAGGAATTATTACAAAAGCTATTTTAAAATTAGAACCAAAACCTATTGAAAGTATTAGTTTACTAGTTCCTTTTAAAACAGAGCAAGATGGATTGGATGCTGTTCCAGAAATAATTAAAGCTAAAGTATCACCAACCGCAATTGAATTTTTTGAAAGAAATACAATATTATTTGCGGAAGAGTTTTTGGGAAAAAAATTTCCTGATACTAAAAGTGATTCGTATCTTTTACTTACTTTTGAAGGTAGAAATAAAGAAGAATTAAAATATAATTATCAAGTTGCAGCTGATATATGTTTAGAAAAATTGGGGGCGACGGATGTATTTATTGTTGATACAGAAGAAAGAAAAGAAGCAGTATGGAAAGCGAGAGGAGCTTTCCTAGAGGCAATAAAGGCATCTACAACTCAAATGGATGAATGTGATGTGGTTGTTCCTCGTAGCGAAATTGCTAATTACATAAAATTTACATATGAACTTGCTAAAAAATATCAAATAAGAATTCCATCATTTGGTCATGCAGGAGATGGAAATTTACACATTTATATTTGTAAAGACAATTATTCAGATGATGTATTTATTAAAAAATTAAATGATATATTTAATGATATGTATCAAAAAGCCAAAGAAGTAGGAGGTCTTGTTTCTGGCGAACATGGAATTGGTTATGCTAAAAAAGTTTATATGAAAGAACTTTTAGGTGCAAATCAGGTTAAAATAATGCGAGGTATTAAGGATGTTTTTGATCCTCATCATATTTTAAATCCTGGCAAAATTATTGATTAAAAAAAGACATTAGCTAAACATTTTCAAAAGAAAAGTTTAGAACTAATGTCTTTTCATTTATTTTCTTATAAGCCCCATCTTTCTTTTTACTTTAGAAAGGGTTTTTTTAGCATAATAGGAAGCTTTTGAAGCGCCATCATCTAAAATTTTATCTAGTAATTCTTTATTATTTAAGAAGTATTCATATTTTTGTTGGATAGGGATAATTAAGTTTACAACACTATCGGCAACTGCTTGTTTAAATTCACCATAACCAATGCCTTTAAAATCTTGTTCTAAAGTTTCTATTGTTCTTCCTGTACAACAAGACATAATAGATAATAAATTTGAAATACCTGGTTTATGAATTGGATCAAATTTTATAATACCATCACTATCCGTCACTGCACTAGCAATTTTTTTCCGGATTATCTTTTCCGAATCATCTAAATAAATTGATGATTTTTCAAGTGGATCAGATTTTGACATTTTTTTAGTTGGATCTTGCAATGACATAATTTTAGCGCCTATTTTTGTAATAATAGGTTTAGGGATAGTAAAAGTTTCACCAAATCGATTGTTAAATCTTTCCGCGAGTACTCTAGTTAGTTCTAGGTGTTGTTTTTGATCTTGTCCTACGGGCACATCACTTGCATTATATAGAAGAATATCACCAGCCATTAAAACAGGATAGGTCAATAGGGCACTAGAAACGCCTTCGATTTGTTTTATTTTTTTGTCTTTATATTGTGTCATTCTTTCAAGTTCACCTATATAGGATATAGTTTGTAATAAATAACCGATTTCTGCATGTTCATGAACTTCCGATTGAATAAAAAGTGTTACTTTTTCAGGATTTAATCCACAAGCCAAATATAGGGCTGCAAGCTTCCTAATACTTTGTTTTAATGCAATAGGCTCTTTAGCAATTGTTATTGCATGTAAATCAGCAATAAAAACAAAAAACTCATCGTATTCTTCCTTTTCCTGAATTTCAACAAAATTTTTAATAGCACCAAGATAATTTCCTAAAGTTAGGCGTCCAGATGGTTGAACACCAGATATAATTGTTTTCATAAATATTCCTCCTTAAATTTTGTATAAAAATAAAAAAACTTCATCCAATGTAAAGGACGAAGTTTCGTGGTACCACCTTTTTTTAATATAAAATAGACTTTTATATCCTCAATAACCTTAACGCGGTTTATTCGGAAAAGCATTTCCTCTTTTCACATCAATGGTCCATTCGCACAAGTTCTAGACGATATTTCCACTATCTATCGCTCACTTAACTAGAAAGTTTGGTGTTACTAATCCATATCAAATGTTTTTTATTCCACTAAAACGCCAACAATTGGCACTATAAAGAAAATCAACCATCCAGGGTGCCAAGCATCTAAACAAAAGCCTAAAATTAAATAACCAATAATACTTACAACAATAGATATAGTAACGTATTTAGCTTTGCCTTCCTTAGTAAAAACTCCTAGTATTAATTCAACAAGAGGAATAGCTAGAAAGACGACCCAACCAGGGTGCCAAGCATCTAAACAAAAACCAAGTGTTAAAAAGGAAACAATGGCAAGTAGTGGCGTTACCGATGAAATTTTTTTTGCTATTTTACTACGCTTTTTTCGATGTTTAAAATGGGGATTTTCTTTTTCAACATCTATAATAATTTTATCTTCATTAAGCATTTTAGTATTCTCCTTTCTTATATTATACTCATCTTTAAGAAAATGTCAATATATTTAAAATTTGACAAGACCAAAAATTAATGTTATAATGTTATATATTTTATAAAGGTGATAATATGAAAAAGAATTCAGAAAAATTATATAAAATTAATAAAGCAAAATCGAGAATAAAGATTTTAGATTTTGTTATTATAATATGTGCAGTCATTACAATTTTATTAATTTTTTCTTCGACTTATGTTTGTAAAGGAAAAATATATGAAAGAATCATTGAAAATGGTGAAGAATCAATTAATCAACTAATTGAAATTAATTCTAAGATTACATTTGCAAATATGGCCTTTGGTATAGGTGAAAATAGTGAAAGTACTAATTTTGTTTCTGTTAGTAAAGATATTCGTTTTTTATTTCTTTATTTAGCTCAGATAGTTGCGTATGGATTAGTATTGTTTAAGCTAGTTAATAATACAAAGGTAAATTTTATTATGAGCATTTTGTCATCTGTAGTTTTATTAGCAGTTGCAATTTCAACGATATCATTTATGGCTAGTTATAGTAATGATTTACAAGTAATGTTTGATCAAGCGATTGAGCCTCTTAAAGATATTAATGATAATATAACATCAATTACTGATACTAATTATCCTTCTCGAATATTTGTTGAAATCTCTCCCGTACCAGCTATTAGTTGTGCATATATGATTATATCTAGTATCATTTGTGTATACACTGGTTTTGTAAAAAAAGGTATCAAAGAGTTGGAAAGTGTCAATGAAAAAAATAAATAAAAGAACAATCATTAGTCTATTTATCAATTTCATTGTCTCCATTATAATTTTTTTAAGTATCTTTTTTGCGAGATTTAAGATAGATCATTTTGTAATTGATGCTTTTTCAATAACTGGTGTTGCAATGTTACTATATGCAAGTATGAAATTTGTTATTAGTGCTGGAGCTTTTAATGTATTAGGGTTTTGGTTTAAAAAGTTTACAGATTTTTTTAGAAGAACACCAAAATATAATTTTAAATATTATGATTATATAGAGATGAAGAAAGAAAATGAAAAACCATTATTGTGGCCAACCATCATTATTGGTTGTATTTACTTTGTTGTAGGAATGATTATGATTATAGTTTCAACGTAAGAATTTATATACTAGTATATAAATTCTTTTTTTATAACTAAAAAATGTAAAAATAGTAAAAAAATGTAGAATTAAAAATTAAAAAAAATACGATGTAAACGTTTTCTACAAAAAAAGTATTTACTTTTTTTGATAATTATAATATAATATTAACATCTTGGTATGAAACCTAGAAAAATTATTAATGAAGGAGAAAGATTAATGAAGAATATTAAAAGAAATTTATTGATTTGTCTTTTAGTAGTATTTTGTTCCGTTGCTTTAGCGGGTTGTGACAACAAAGTAAAAGATGAACTTGCAGCAGCGAATGATAAAATTGCTGAATTAGAAAAACAATTAGAAGAAGCAAATGCTAGTAAAGATTCTATTGCAAAGCAATTAGCAGATGCGCAAACAGCTCTAAAAGCAGCTGAAGAAAGTGAAACAGCAGCAAAAAATGAGTTAGATGCTCTAAAGGATAAATATATGGATACTCTTGAAAAAGTTTGTAAAAAAGAGTTAGTATTTACAAATTTAGATGAATTATTTGGTGAGGCAGATGCAACAGATGTTTATACAGCTGAAACTGGTACAACTTATAATCTTAATGTTGCTTTAGTTTATACTTATACACCAAATGGTGCCGATGAGCCTACTTTTACATCTGAAGAATTTGAACTAAATAAAGATGACGTAGTATTAGACTATATTTGGGAGGATACTTTTGATTATAACTCTGGTCTAACTATTAATGGAAATAGTGTTCGTCCAACATTAAAAGGTGTATATGCTGTTAGTGCCGTTTTTGCTGAAGATGTAACTGATGAAGATGGTAATGTAGACGGAAGTTATTCTGCAGCTGCAGTTGCACAAGGTCAACTTTATGGAATATTATTTGAAATAAATGTTGTTGAAGGTGTGAATGTTGGTGTTGGTGATGATTTTAATTCTGTTATAGAACTTGAAACTACTAATACTGCTCAACTTAAGGTTAGTGATGGGTTCACTGCTACATCATATGTTTCTAGTGATGATAGTATTGCTACTGTAAGTGCTACTGGATTAATTACTGCTGTTGCTAAAGGTACTGCAACAATAACAGTTACTGTAAAAGCAAATGATAGTGATGATACTCGTACAAAATTAGTATCTGTAACTGTTCTTGAGCACAGAGATTCAAGCACATTAGCAGGTGGTGAAGAAGGTGCAACTTATAACTTTAAATATGCTCCACTTGAAACACAAACTAAGATTTTAGCATATATGGAAAGAGCGTTAATTAATGCTGGTGCATCTATTCCAATTTTCAATAATTCAGGTTTAGTTATTTATACAGAACGTGTTAACTTTATTGCTGATGAGTATGTTCCACTAATGGGCTATGGTCCTACAGCCATTGCTCCTTCAACTGGTACAGGTGCAGGTACTGCAAGCGATCCAGCATATAGAATGTGGACATCTGCTGATCCTTCAACTCTTAATCATTTAAATTATGCTGATAATATTGAAAGTGATTTCTTAAGTTTAACAGCAGGACAATTGATGTCATTTGAATGGAAACTAGATAACGATGGTAAAGGTATTGGATGGGAAGTTAAACCTGAAATGCTTTCAGTATTACCATATCCTGTTGATGAAAATGGCGATGCATTTGCAGATTTTAGTGGTTTAAATGAATATAAAACATGGAAATTTGATTTACGTCATGACCTAAAATGGGAAAATGGTGATAAAATGGATGCTAATGACTTTATTTATACATATAAATTAGTTTTAGATCCTGAATTAAATATGAAAAGAGCAAATTATTTCTATGGTGGAAGTACTCCAATTCAAGGTGCAAAAGATTATTTTGATGGTAAGACAGATTGGGAAACTGTAGGAATCAAACAAATTGATGATTATTCTTTCACAATTACATTTGCAATTGGTTTAAAATTATGGGACGTAGAATATGGTCTTGCAGGATTCTTACATACACCAGTTCATAAAGCAACTTGGGAAGCAAGTTTAAACGCTGATGGTACTCCTAGATATGGTACTTCTAAAGACACTTATATGGCATCTGGTGCGTATAAGATTAGTTATTGGGAAAAAGGTAAAGAATATCGTTTTACAAAGAATGAAAATTATTTTGTATGGAATGATAGTGCTGAAAATGTAGAAGTACGTCGCAATGGTTATGAAAATTATAGTTATACAATTGTTAAAGATTCAAATGCTGCATTAGAATTGTTCAAAAACGGACAACTTGATGTAACTTCAGTTCCTTCAAGTGCATATGATGAATATAAGAATTGGCCAAGTCAAAAATTCTCTCCAGGAGCTACATCATTTAGACTTACATTAAATAAATTTACACAAGCTGAATTAGATGCTAAATTTGGTAGTGGTTCATGGGAAGCAAAACCAATTTTACAAGAAGATGATTTTACATGGGCTCTATATTTTGGTATGGATCGTCTTGGTGTACAAGAAATTACAAAGACTTCAACTGCTTGGGCATCATATTTTACTAATGCATATTTTATGGTTACTCCAACAGAAGATGGTGTAGATAGTACTACATATCGTGAAAGTGAATGGGGTAAAAAAGTTTATGAAGGACTTACTGATTTAGATTATGACTTATTATATGATGAATTAGGATATGCACCTAGTCTTGCAACTAGTTTCTATATTTCAGCATTAGATAGTATGGTAGAAAAAGGCGTATTTGATCCTTCAAAACCATATAAAGTAGATATTGAGATTGCTGCCTTTGATGGTGCAAGTAATGAAGCAATTTTCTCTTATATTGCTCAAAATTACAATACTTTATTTAATAATGCTGAAGTTAAGGCAAAATATCCAAATGTAACATTTGAAGCAAAATATGCTCCACAACCTGGTACGGATGTATATTATGTAAAACAAATGACAGGTCAATTTGATTTAGGCTTAGCAGGTATTAGTGGTGGTGAGATGGAACCAGCAGGATTTATGGAATGTTTCTGCGATGATAATCGCTCAGGATTATTCTTAAGTCTAGGATTTGATTCACATAATGCTAATATTTTAATCAATTTAGATTTAGATGGTGATGGTGAATTAGATGGTGAAAAATACTGGTCATTTGATGCATTATACTCTGCTCTAATGGGTGATGTATTTGTGAAAAATGGTATGGAGGCTGAAAAACCAGCTGAATAAAGTAATGTTGTACTAAATTTACTATTTAATATTAAATAGAAAAACTAATTGCGCCATGAAATATTGGCGCAATTTTAATGAAAAGGAGGAAGACGATGTTAAAATATACTTTAAAACGTATAGTACTAATACTTTTCACATTGTTCATTATACTTACCATCGCATATTTTTTAATGCAACTGACAACTTCGTTTGAAGAAAGAGTTAAGTTTTATCAAATGAGTGATCCTAAAATGTCATATGAAGAAGCAGTAATATATGGTAAAAAAGCAGGATGGGATGATCCAATACTAATAAAATATTTTAATTGGATTAAAGGTGTAATTAAAGGCAACTGGGGTGTATCAGTTGTCTATGAAGTAGGACAAAATCCTTGGACAATCTTAACTAGATTTATACCTTTTACAATCAGTATCAATATATGGCCGTTATTAATTGCAACACCTCTAGGTTTCTTATTTGGTATCATTGCGGCCCTTAGAAAAAATAAACCAACAGATTATATAATTAGTTTATTAGTAATGATTTGTATATCTGTACCATCTTTTGTTTTTGTTACATTACTTATGATAAATGCTACTAATATGGGATTACCTATTCAGTTTAGAGCAGCAGATCAAGCGAATTGGAAAGACTATATAATACCAGTAATTGCCTTATCAGTAGGGCCAATTGCTAGTTTAACAAGAATAACAAGAGCCGAATTAACTGAGGTTTTAACGAGTGAATATTTATTATTGGCAAGAACCAAAGGATTAAATAGGTTTCAAGCAACTATTAGACATGCGTTGCGCAATTCTTTATTGCCATTGGTACCATCAATTATTGGAAGCTTTGTAGGTATTATGTTTGGTTCTTTGGTAATTGAACAAATTTATGGAATAAAAGGTGTAGGAGGAATATTACTTACAGCCATCTCCGAAACCCAACCAGATCATGATTTAGCTATGGCAGCTTTATCCTTTTATACAATTATTGATTTAGTAACAATTTTAATAGTCGATTTGGCATATGGAGTTGTTGACCCAAGAATTAGAATGGGGGCAAGATAATATGAGTGAAAATAAGCAAGATTTTAATTTAAATAAAGAAGATTTCCAATTTGTTCAAATGAATGAGAAAATTTTTGATAAAAAATTTGAAACTAAAGCAGTTGGATATTTTGGTGATGCTCTTCGCCGATTTTGTAAAAATAAAAGTAGTTTAGTTGCATTTATTCTTTTGATGATAATCATTTTAATGGCCATATTTGTGCCAATATTTAGTAAATATGATGCAACAACAATGAATATTTCTGAGCAATATTTGCCACCTAGAATTCCAATATTAGAAAATCTTGGAATTGCAGATGGAACCAAAAAAATTACTGGTATCAATATTGAATATATTATTAGTGTCAATGATCCAATCGTGGATACCCTTGTGGATGATCCACAGAATACAGACCCGAAAAAAGATATCAAAAACTATTATTTCTTTGAATATATTGTTGGATATGATAGTATTGAAGATTTAAAGGCTACTAAATATGAAACGATATTTTCAGGTGTTGTTACCTACAGAGTAGATTTTAAATATAATGTATACAAAGCTTTAACAAGACCAAGGTGGCTTCGAAGTCAAAGTTATGAGGAATATATTAAATATCAAAACGAAGGAATCATTAAGCATAATGAAGATGGAGAAGAATTGGTAGTCGTTAAAAAAGAAGCAGGCATCAATGAATTGAAAAAATTTTGTATTAAATATGGTTATACACTAAATACGCCTAATTTAGAAGAAATATATTTTCAAACAATGGGAAAACGTATAGAAGAACTATATAATTATGAAATATTAATTGATCCACTATTAAATCCAAATTATAAAGAAGTGTATCATTATTTTGGGACGGATAATTCTGGAAGAGATATGTGGGTTAGATTATGGCAAGGTACAAGATTGTCTTTACTAATTGGTTTATTTGTTGCTATTGTATCGATTACTGTTGGTGTAGTTTGGGGATCAATTTCGGGATATTATGGTGGAATGGTTGATTTAGTTATGGAAAGATTTACAGAAATTTTAACAGGTATTCCATGGATTGTTATAATGACCATTACTAAAATGTTATTGTTTGGTCATATAAATAATATTTTTATTGTTGCGATTTCATTGGTTTTAACGAGTTGGACTGGTACTGCTAGTATGGTACGTTCACAAATGTATCGTTATAAAAACCGTGAATATGTTTTATCATCTAGAACGCTTGGCGCAAAAGATATGAGATTAATATTTAAACATATTTTACCAAATGCTCTTGGAACTATTGTTACAAGTTGTGTATTAGTAATACCTAGTGCTATTTTCTTTGAATCATCTGTTGCCTATTTAGGACTTGGTGTTGATGCTTCAACTGTATCAATTGGTAACTTACTTAATCTTGGTAGAGATTTAGGAATTGTTCAATATCCATATTTGACTTTATTTCCTGCACTACTTATTTCAGTATTAATGATTTCGTTTAATATGTTTGGTAATGGCTTAAGAGATGCTTTAAATCCTTCATTAAGGGGGTCTGAGTAATGGATAAAGACAATAAAAAGTATACTGTTGAAGAAAATGTTCAAAACGATTTTGAATTAGTTAGTAGTGAGGATTTAAATACCAATAATAAAGGACAAAAAATGAAAGAAAATTTGAAAAAAATTTTTACTAGAAAAACTTTACAAGAAAAGTTTCCTAATCCGGATACTGAGTTAGAAATTCCTGAATATTTACCTGCTACACAAACTGAGGATACAATTTTAAGAGTTGAAAATTTACATGTTTCATTTAGAACACCTAATGGGATTGTAAGAGCAGTAAGAGGAGTTAACTTTGATCTTAAAAAGGGTGAAACGCTTTGTATTGTTGGTGAATCAGGTTCTGGTAAGTCCGTTACAAGTCGGGCTATTATGGGAATTCTTGCAGGTAATTCAATCATAGATGCAGGACATATTTATTATGATGGAAAAGATTTAGTCAAATGCAAGGAAAAAGATTTTTATACTTTAAGAGGTTCAAAAATTGGAATGATTTTCCAAGATCCGCTTTCTAGTTTAAATCCTATAATGAAAATTGGTAAACAATTAACAGAAGCTTTAATGTTAAAAAAGGGATTAAAAAAAGATGAGGCTAAAAAACGAGCAATTGAATTAATGGGTGAGGTTGGAATTCCTCAACCGGAAAAAAGATTTAAACAATATCCGTTTCAATTCTCTGGTGGTATGAGACAAAGGATTGTCATTGCAATAGCACTCGCAATGGAACCTGAGATTTTAATTTGTGATGAACCAACCACAGCACTAGATGTTACAATTCAAGCACAAATTTTGGATTTAATCAAAAAATTAAAAAAAGAAAAAGGGTTAACAATTATATTTATAACTCATGATTTAGGTGTTGTTGCCAATATGGCGGATCGGATTGCGGTAATGTATGCTGGTAAAATTGTAGAATATGGAAATGCTTCTGATGTTTTCTATGATCCAAGACATCCATATACATGGGCTTTACTAGAATCTATGCCATCACTTGCTACTTCTAAGAGATTATCAGCAATTCCTGGTACTCCACCTAATATGATTTATCCACCAAAAGGAGATGCTTTTGCAGCAAGAAATCATTATGCAATGAAAATAGATTTTGAACGTCAACCACCATTTTTCAAAATAAATGATAATCATTATGCTGCAACTTGGTTATTACATCCAGATGCTCCTAAAATTGAAAATCCATTAAAAAATCGTTACGAAAGTCAAAGAAAACTACATCATATACAGGAGGATGATTCAAATGAATAAAGAATTAAAAACTGAAAATCAAGTGTCAAAACCAGAATATGATGGCCCTATTCTTGAATTAAAAAATGTACGACAATACTTTCAATCTGGTTGGGGTAGAGGCAAAGTAGTTATAAAGGCTGTTCATAATGTTAGTTTTACTGTAAAAAAAGGTGAAGTTTTTGGTTTAGTTGGCGAATCTGGATGTGGAAAAACAACAACTGGAAGATCTATTATAAAACTATATAACATTACTGATGGTACAATTATTTTTAAGGGAGTACCAATTTCACAAGGCAATCGTAGTTTTAAGATAAAAATAAAGGAATTACGTTCTAAAATTAATGAAATTAAAAAGGCCGAAGAAGATGCAATTGCTGAACTAAAGGGCGATTTATCTTTACAAGAAAATGATGTTAATGCAACGATTGCTACTAATAGCAAAATTGACTTAGTCAAAAAAGAAAGTAGTGAAAAAATCGCTCGACTAAAAGATGAGATTAATCATAATTATGAACGAATTAGAGAATCAAAAGAGATTAATAAGCGTAAAAGGGATTTGATGGATAAAATGCAAATGATATTTCAAGATCCGATTGATTCTCTTGATCCAAGGCTTACAGTTAAGGAAATCATTGCTGAGGGAATGTATATAAATGGAATTAAAAATCATGAATACATTGATAAAAAAGTTAATGAAGCATTAGAATTAGTTGGTCTATTACCAGATCATGCAAGTCGTTATCCTCATGAATTTAGTGGTGGACAGCGTCAAAGAATTGGTATTGCAAGAGCATTAGTAGTTAATCCTGAACTTATTATAGCAGATGAACCTATTAGTGCACTAGATGTTTCAATTCAAGCACAAATAATAAACCTTTTAAATGATATTAGAAATGAAATTGGCTTATCAATATTATTTATTGCTCATAATCTATCAGTTGTAAAATTTTTCTGCGATAGAATAGGAGTAATGTATTATGGGAGAATTGTAGAAATTGCAACACCAGATGAACTTTTTGCTCATCCATTACATCCATATACTAAATCGTTATTATCAGCGGTGCCTTTACCAGATCCTGATTATGAAAAAAACCGAAAAAGAATTTTTTATAATCCTAAACTAAGAAAATATACAGAAGATAAACCAATGATGACTGAAATAAGAGAAGGACATTTTGTATATGCTAGTAAAGAAGAATTAGTTAGATATGAAAAGGAGCTTAGGGGAGAAGAAGTTGAACCAGATCCTACGCTAATTGAATTAGAATAAAATGAAAAAAATACTAAAAAAGTATTGAAAAAAACATAAAAATATGATATAATTAGAATAGAGGTGACAATAGTGATACAAATATATACTACTCCAAGTTGCGCATCATGCCGTAAAGCAAAAAAATGGTTCGATCAATATAAAATACCATATTCTGAAAAAAATATTTTTAGCATAAAACTTAGCAAAGATGATATCTTTAAAATGTTAGCAAATAGCGAAAATGGATTTGAAGATATTATATCAACTAGATCAAAAATATTTAAGGAAAAAAAATTAGATCCAGATAGTATGAGTGTTAAAGAGTTAGTTGAATTTATTATTGAATATCCTAGTGTATTGAAACGTCCAATTATTATAAATGAAAATGAACTTCAGGTTGGTTATAATAATGAGGATATAACGATTTTTTTACCGAAAGAATTACGAAATATTGAAGCTTTTAGTGGCTTTGATAGTGATGATGCATTAAATATAAAGTATTCTAAAAATAAATAAAAAATAGAAACAAGGGACAGAAAAATACTTTCGCCTTTAACTTCTAAATATTTAAAGAAATAAGAACTATGAAGTATTCTCAATTTTCTTTTGAATACTACAAAATCCGTTCAATAGTATCGTTTTTAAGCGATAGGCGGCTTAAACGTTGGAATAGATCGCTTTTAGCAATGTTTCTTTTGTATGATTTGACGCGAAAATCTTATGTTATTCAATATTGACAAGGAATTTTTATCAATTTATTTCTTCGTTTCCGATTGGAGTTCAAAATAGTTTTCTTCGATATTTAAATGAAACTGCTCCGGAATTTTATTCCATGCGAACAAATCAACCCGAAATGGCAAAGAGCTCTCATCAAAGGTTTCCCTCAAAGCCGGCAAACGCGGTTCAACGTCGCCGAATACAACCATATCCAAATCGGATTTCGGGGTTGATGTTTTCTTGACACGCGAACCGTAAGCCCAAACCCGCACCCCCGGAATATGCTTTTGCAGAAAATTTCGAATTATCCGTAACTGTTCCGCCGTCAGGTCGATATCTTTGCTTTCGGGCATCAGTTCCACGCTTCTTTATTCATTATTTGATATAATTTTATAGCATCAGAAATAAAACGATTCATAATTTTAAGAGCTTCTTGCTCCTTTTCTCCACTGTAATCATGAGCAGTTCCGATCCGCGCGTCTGCATATTCTATAAATGATTCAACGGGAGCCGGCAGAATATCATTTTCCATAGCCAACCTGAAAACAGGTTTCGGACTGTTCGGGACGTCCGGCAAACCGAGTTCTTCCGTCAAGTACCTTTTTAACACTTTCCACATACAATCATAGCAAACTTCAAATCTTTGAATTACGGATTCTCCGATAGCTTCTTTTGTTATTTCAGGTAATTCCTCATTAATGTGAACAAAGTTGTTGTATTGATTTTCCAGATGTTTTAAGGATTTTTGGAACTTGTCGTATTGAATCATCTTTTTTCCATACAGCATACTTGAAGAGCTTATTCATTATATCCGCTATTCAACATATTGACAATGACCTGTTTCATCGTTTCATTTATCCGTTCAATCGGATCATTTTTGAAATGATAAATTTAGAGTTCTTTTGTAAGAAAACAATTTTTACAAGGTATATATATCTCAAAAATAAACTAAAATAATAATTTGACTGCAGATAAAACCGATGAGACAGATTATGTATCTGTTTATTTTAAACAAGATAGCCCGCCGCGGCAGTCCATTGGGACAGACGGTACGAAATGGATTGCCACGGCTTGCGGAAAAATAATATTTGCTGTAAACAGAGGCAAAAAAATACCGTCCTGACGGGCAGAACGGTGTTTTTTGCATCTGTTATTTGTTTAACGCAGTGTTTTCGCGGAAACATAAGCGATTGCGGCATGTTCTGCACAGTACGGTTTGTCCGGCAGTGCTTCTTTGCCGCAGAAATGGAAATCTTCGTCCTTCGGATCACCGATGGGCCAGCGGCAGGAAGACGAGGTCAAATCATTGACGGTAAATAATTTTTTCTTTTCCTTTTCCGCCGCTTTTTTTGCCGGAGCCGGCTTTGCTGCTTTCTTCTTTTCAGACGGCTGCTGAGTCGGTGTATTCGTGTCGGCCGTATTTTCATCTTCGCCGCGGCGGATCGGGGAAGGGCGGCTGTTTAATCCCAGACGGTGTGCCTTTCCGACAACGGCGTTTTTGGAAACGCCCAAAGCCTTGCCGATTTCTCCCGTCGTTAACCCTTTATCCCAAAGGTGTTTGAGCTCTTCTACCTGTTCGTCTGTCCACCCCATAGTATTTTCCTCTAATAAATGCCGTAAACGGGCGTTTCTATAAACATCATATCTCTGGTCGCAAAAACCTTTCGGATATTATCACCATAATTTTTTACCGCAAGCAGGTTTTCGCGCGTTGACGTATACATTCCCAAAAAAAGCTGGATACTGTCCCAGGAAACCTGCCGGTCGTGCGGGGATAACACGTCAAAAGACTTCGGCGGTTTTTTTAACCGGCGCCAGGCGGCCAGATTCAGGGCGACGGCCGGACTCATGTTTGCGACTCGGCGCGCTTTGATAATTTTATCAACGGTAATTCCCCAACTTTCCAACGTAAAACCGTTCTTGGCAACGGTTTTTGCAAAACGTTCTTTTTCAGGCAGACGATTGATTTTATCTACCAGCGTCTGCATCGGGTTTAACATTTCTTCCATCAGGTTATTGTCGCTGAGCGACATATCGCGCAAAGCCGTATGAAATTCGTCAAAGCGGTTGTTTCCGAATTCTTTTTCAATTTCCTGAAACGAAGCCAGCGCCGCTTCAACGTCGCCTTCTGTCAAGGCGGACGTCTGCGTGACCTGATCTGCCGGCGTCTGCGGCCGGACTTGTTTTTCCAAAGCGGCCCCCGTTCTGTATTGTTCGGGGGAAAGCATTTTATGCTTTTTCAAAAGGCTTCTGTTGTTAAGTATAAATAAATCGTCAGGTTTGGTATTTTCATCGATTTTGATGATTTTACTGTACCCTTTAAAGGTTGATTTTTCGCGTTCCGGTCTGGCCCAGGCTTCCGGCATTAAATAAATATACAGGTGCGTTGACATGTATTTGCCGTATTTTTTGGCGTATTCTTTCATCTGCGGCGCGATTCGCGTCGGAAATTTTCCTTTGGTTTCCTTTATGCCGGGAATGTTTAAAATCCGGTCGGATACATAGGGCATTTCATGAATGAACGGCCCGATGTATTGATAAGCGTATTTGGGCAGCATTAAAATCAGCCGGTAAATATCGTCTTCCAGTTTTTCGTTGGCTTTCAGCATAGCGTCCAGCCCGCCGGGATAAGACGTTTCAATCATTTCGACAATAGCCGAATAGACGGTTTCCTGATTGATCGCTTCGACTTTTCTGTTTTTTTTCTTTGCCTTGTTTTCCACGCTTTCTTTTAATTCGGCCATCAGGCTTTTAAAGCGTCCCTCCGCCTTTTGCAAAGACGAAAGGGCGGAAGATTTTTCTTTTTCGGTTTCTTCTTCCTGTACAACGGTCACTTCCAGCGGCTGCCAGTTTAAACGTTCCTGTGCAACGGCCGGAAATGAAGACAACAATAAAAAACAGAACAATTTCAACATGGAATCTTAAGGCCTTTGTACGCGTACCGTATAGTTTAAAACAGTTTGTCCTTTCGGCGGGACGGTAATTGTCCATTCGGCACGACGCGTTGTCGGCGTTGTATACGGAACAGAAGAATCCGTAATGGTCCACTGATTTGAAAAATCCTGCAAATAGGTTATCTTGACAGGCGTTTCTTTGGCATTTTTAAAGTTCAGCGTGTAACCGGCTTCATACGCTTTGTCCGAAAAAGCCGTGTAGGCCGTTTCTTTTCCCTGAACGGTTACGTCAAAAGCATTGCCCAGATCTAACTTAACTTTGCCGTTTTCGGGAATATGGTTGATTTTGTCTTCGCCGACAAAGAACATATTCTGTTTTGAATCGGCCTTGTAAACGCGAATAATACCGCCGGGCAAAGATAATCCCAGATTGGACGCTTTGTCATTATCGAACTGCAAAACGACCTCTGCATTGCGCAGGTCAAATTCGCCGGAACTGCTGCGTCCGCGGTAAACGGGGACAATATTTGTAAATTTGTATTCTTTTTTAACTTTGACGCCAAAGGCCGATAATAAAGCCAGCTGTTTCGTCTGATTTGAAGCAATGTCGGTTTTGCGACCCAAAGAATATAAATGATAATCCATTAATTCTTCTTCGGTCATCGCCGCGCCCAATGCCACGGAATCCATGGCGGCCATGTTGCGCGCTTTCAGCATCATCGGTCTGGGGGCGGCCGGAGGACGGACACGGTTGACGGAACCGGCAACGAATTGAATGTTCGCGTCATTATAGGCAATTCCCGAAGTGTTGGTCAGTGTGACCCAGCCGTTTAAATTCAATGCGTCTTCGGCATCGTTTAATTCGGCCACGTAATCCGCGCGCCAGCTTAAACCGTTTGTCAAATAGCTCAGTTCGACATCGCGCCGGCCGTCGTTATCTGCGGCGACATTGATTGTCAGGGTCGGTTGATCGTATAAATCTGCCGGAATATCCGGGAAAATCAGCCGACCGTTGTAATCCGTTTCAATCCGATCGCCGATTTTTAAAACCAATCCCGCGTCAACGGAAAGGACTTTGGCATTTTCAATTGTCTTTTTGCCGCTGATGTAATGCGTTTCAATGACTTGAATGTCTTTACCTAGGAATTTGCGCAGCAAAGATTCCCGCGACAACAGATCGAAATTAAAATTTTGTTCACGGACTTTTAACCCGTTTCCTTCAAACAAAGCCGTTTCCGGTTGAATCTGGGCCGAAACACCTTGAAAAGAAAGAATATTTTCCCCTTTTTTTAAATCAACCGAACGGCTGTCTTTAACCAAACCCAGCCCGTTATTATAAACGGTGACGTTTAAAGATTTCACGGCGTCCTGAGAAACTGTCGTATCCGCCCGGGCAGAATATGAGGCAAAACAAACGGCAGCCAGCGATAAAAATATTCTTTTTTTCAGCAAAGCGGGGTCTCCTTTATCGAAACGGTTAATTTTTGGTTTATTTTACGAACGGGGACTTTTTTGTGCAAGAATTATCTTTTATGTTTCAAAGGCGGCAGGCATAGAAAAAAGTTTGCACACGAGCGCGGAAAAACGTATAACCTAGTCTTTAAAGTTATGTTTTATCAAATTTCGGGAATGATCGCATGAAAGTCGGAATCATCGGAACGGGGTATGTCGGGCTGCCGACGGGGGTCGGTTTGGCGGAATTGGGACACGATGTCGTATGCATTGACGCCGCCGCGGAAAAAATAAATGCTCTGAAGGCCGGAAAAATCACTTTGTTTGAAGACGGGTTGGAAGACCTGTTTCATAAAAACGCCGCTTCGGGCAGGCTGAAGTTTACTTCCGATATGAAAGAAGGCGTTGAAAACGCGGACGTTGTTATTCTGGCCGTCGGCACGCCGCCGCATCCCGTGACCAAAGAAGCGGATATGCAGTACATTCACGCCGCCGCGCGCGAATTGGCGCTGTATCTGACGGGATATACCGTTGTGGCCAATAAATCAACCGTTCCCGTCGGAACCGGCGACGTGGTGGAAGAAATGATCCGTCAAATCAATCCGCAGGCAGATTTCGACGTTGTTTCTTTACCGGAATTTCTGCGCGAAGGCTTTGCCGTTCATGACTTTTTCAATCCGGACAGAATTATCGTCGGGGCGAATACGGATCGCGCCGCGGACGTTATCAAAGAATTATATAAACCGTTCGGCGAAAAGGCACATATGCTGTTTGTCAAACGTCGCTCATCCGAAACGATTAAGTATGCTTCAAACGCTTTTCTTGCGATGAAGATTCATTACATTAATGAAATGGCGAATTTCTGCGAACGGTCCGGCGCGGACGTTTACGAAGTCGCCAAAGGCATGGGCATGGATACGCGTATCGGGGCGAAATTTTTAAATCCCGGTCCCGGGTACGGCGGTTCCTGTTTCCCCAAAGACACGAACGCCATGGCCTGTATGGCCAGAGGATACGGCGTTGAAATGTCGTTGATTGAAACGACGATCCGGCAGAATGACGCGCGCAAAACGCAGATGGCCGAACGTATTTTAAAGGCGGTAGAGGGCATTGAAAAACCGCGGATTGCCGTTTTAGGGCTGGCTTTTAAAGGGGGGACGGACGACTGCCGCGAAAGCCCCGCCATGGAAATTATCGGCGAGTTGTTAAAGCATAACGTGGAAATTGCCGCCTATGACCCCAAAGCCATGGAAACGGCCAGAAAACTGGTCGGCGATAAAATCAGCTATGCCGCGGACGCTTTCGCTGCCGCGAAGGGAGCGGACGTTCTGGCGGTTTTAACGGAGTGGGCGGATTTTAAAACGCTGGATCTGGCTGAAATCAAATCGCTGTTGAACGCGCCGAAGATTGTCGATCTGCGCAACCTGCTGGATAAAGCGGAAGCCGAACGGCTGGGGTTTGATTATGTCGGCATCGGCCGCTGAAAACATAATTCTGGAAACGCAAAGGACTTTTCTGCGTCCGTTAAGGCAGACCGACTTTGCCGATCTGGCGGAAATTCTGCAGGATCCGGCTGTTATGTACGCTTATGAACATGCTTTTGACGATCGGGAAGTGCAGAATTGGCTGGATAATCAGCTGCGGCGTTATGAAAATGACGGTTTCGGGTTATGGGCGGTTATTTCCAAGTCAACGGGCGGTTTCATCGGCCAGGTCGGTTTGACGCGGCAGGAAACGCCGCGCGGGACGGAAACGGAAATCGGCTGGCTGTTGAAAAAAGCCTGCTGGCATCAGGGATTCGCGACGGAAGCGGGCGAAGGCTGCCGCCAATACGCTTTTAATATTTTGAAAAAACAAAAGGTTGTCAGCATTATCCGCGATACAAATCTGGCGTCGCGCAAAGTTGCCGAACGTTTGGGCATGCGGCCGCGGTTTTCTTTTGTAAAGCATTATTACGGTATGGATATGCCGCACATTGTTTATGCGGTTACCACCCCATAGAATCCAGATTTTTTTCGATCAATCCGATTGTTTTTTCGGAAAAAACCATTTTATCGCGGGTATTGTTGAAAAATTCGCGCACATGGGCTTTCGTCCATTTTTTCCCCAGCCGAGTCCGTCCCGCGCCGGCCCAGTCGCAAATCATTTCACGCACGTCCGTTTCCGTCATGTCCAGCGCTTTATAGGAAACGCCGTTGGCCAAAATCCAATACTGCCAGTGATGACGCGAACGGTTGAAATGCGCCAGGATCGCTTTTTGATAATCTTCTGGCGCGCCGCAGGGGTCGTAGTTGCCCGACGTATCGCGGATTTTGCGGATCTGCGGGTAATATTTGGCGTAAACGTACAACATGGACGGCAGCAGCAGTTTGTCCCAGTCATGAATCAGCCCCCGCCAAAACAGCCCGTGTTTAAAGCAGTAGTACATGACCCAGAATTTATGACGCAGCAGATAAAAAATATACATGCCTCTATTTTAAACAGGCAATCAGGTCTTCTGCAATCAGATTTTCTCCGGCGGCTTCGGCGGCGCGGGAATGCAGCCAAACGGCGGCACAGGCGGCCTCAAAGGGAGCTAATCCTTTTGCCAGTATGGCTCCGATAATGCCGTCCAGGACGTCTCCGCTGCCTGCCGTTGCCAGACCGAAAGAAGCGGCGCCGTTAATGGCGGCCCGTCCGTCCGGAGCGGCAATGACGGTGTCGGCTCCTTTTAAGACAACCGTGCAGTTCAGCGTTTCGGCGGCGGCCAGAGCCTGCGTCAGTTTGTCCTGTCCGTCCAGTTCCGGAAACAGGCGGTGAAATTCGCCGGCGTGCGGCGTGATAACCGCCCGGGACAGATCTTTTTTGATACCTTTGATAAAAGGAAGCGCGCCGGCGTCGGCGACAAAAGGCTTTTTTGATTTTGCGATACTGTGCAGCAAAGCTTTTGTCCGTTCCGTTTTTAATGCGCCCATGCCGATGACAAAAGCACCGGCGTTGGAAGTGTTGATCTGGTTTTCGATTTCTTCCGTCGTGTCTGCCGCCTGTATGACAAAGCCTGGCTCCGCCGTTGTGAATGTCTGCTCGGTCTTTGATTCGCAGCTGACGGCAACCCAGCCCGCGCCGGCTCTGCGTGCTGCCGCGGCGGCCAACCGGGCGGCGCCTGTCATCTCTGCGGCGCAAATCAGAACGGCGCCGCGCGAATATTTATGATCGTAAGGCGTCGGTGCCGGGATATGAAACAGATCCGGCGTGTTTTCATAACAATGCGGCATTTGATGCGCAATGAATTCATCGGGAATGCCGATCGGGCAGACGATCAGTCTTCCGGTACGTTCTTTGCCCGGATAAAGGAAATGGCCGATTTTCGGACGGCAAAAAGTAATCGTCATGTCGCAAAACGGTGCTGTTCCCAGAACTGCCCCCGTATCGGCCTGTACGCCGCTGGGGATATCCAGCGCGACGCAGGGCAGGGAAGTTTCGTTTAACGCGTTGAAAAAATCGGCAATATCGTTTTCGATCGGCCGGGTCAGACCGACACCGAAAACGGCGTCAATAAACAAACCGCCGCTTTTTTCCATTTTTTTTAACCGCTTGAATGACGGCGGACGGATGATTCCTTTGAATTTTCGGGCATTGATAGCCGCGGCGGGCGATAATTTTTTTTCATCGCCGGTCAAAGCGACCTCTACCGGCCAGCCCCAGTCGTGCAAAATACGAGCGACAACAAAGCCGTCGCCGCCGTTATTGCCGACGCCGCACAGTACCGTTACGGGACGTTTGGTATAATTTCGGGCGATTTGACAGGCGGCGGCGAATCCGGCGTTTTCCATCAGTTGGATTTCCGGCATGATTTTTGCATGTGTTTCTTTGTCAGCGCCGTACATTTGGGCGGTTGTCAAAATTTCCACGGGGGAGGAGCTCCTGAAAATGTTTGAAGTTTATTAATCTTTGTTCACTATACTACATTCGTTTTGATATGGGGAGATTAAATATGGCCGACAGAACGCCTGAAAATATAGAGGTTGTAAAAAAGGAAACTTTGTATAAAAAATTTTTCAGGGTAGATGAGTATTTTTTCAAATATCCGCGCTATGACGGAACGATGAGCCGTATAATCTCCCGTGAGGTTATGGAACGCGGCTGCTCTGCGGGTGTTCTGCTGTATGATCCCGATCATGACAAGCTGGTTTTTGTCGAACAGCTGCGTGTCGGCGTTTTTGTATCCGGCGAATATCCCTGGGTTTTGGAATGCGTTGCCGGCATTATTGATCCCGGGGAAACGCCTGATCAGGTCGTTGTCAGAGAAGCAAAAGAAGAGGCCGGCGTAACTGTAACGGCCGTTGAACCGATTGTTGATTATTTCGCGTCTCCGGGCGGTATATCCGAAAAACTGTATGTTTTTTGCGGCCGGGTTGATGTCAGTCATCTTCCTGCTTTTGCCGGTCTGGACACGGAAGGCGAAGATATCCGTGTCGTCGTTTTGTCTTCGGCCGAGGTTGAACAAATGCTGGCCGAGGGGAAATTTAACAATGCTTTGACGATTATTGCCGTTCAATGGTTTGTTTTGAATAAAGAAAAATTACGGAAAAAATGGGGGAAATCATGAAAATACGCCGTAAATTATCCAAAACGGTCAGTGCCGCCGTTTTAACCGTTTCCGCTTTAATTTGCGGATGTTCCACTCCGGGCAGTTCGTTTTTTAAGACGGACACCGAACAATCCATTCTCAGCTGGTCTGCCGGTAATCATGAAAACGCCGTTCATTATGCGCAAAAAGCGCTGCAGGATAATCCGAACGATACTTACGCGATGATGGTCGCCGGGCTGTCCTACGAAAGTCTGGGGTATCCGAACAGAGCGCGCGCTTTTTATGAACAGGCGGCCGCGTCTGACAGCGTTGCCGTCGGCATGTTCGGCGCCGTGCGCAATGTTCCCGCGGAAGAATTAAAAAAAGCTGCTGCGACCAGACTGTCGGCGATGAATTTACCGCAAGCGCCTTTGGCCGTTATTGACCCGTCGACGCAGACGGCCGCTTTTACGGCGGCGGCTTTTCCCGCGCAGGTCAGGGTTGTCACTGAAAAAACTGCCTCCGCCGCACCGCAGGAAAAAATCAAAGGCGGATTGGATATGTTATCGGAAGGCGACAGAAATATCGTGCTGCGCTTTTTAACGTTTATCCGCCTGCGCGATGAAAAGTATGTCACTGAAGAAGAATGGCGGACCCGCCGTTCCGTCAATCTGGGCGGCCTGCTGCCCTATACGTTGTCGCCCGCCGGCAAAGGACTGGATCTGCCGGCGCCGTCCGGCGACGTGATTGTCGGTCGGCTGAACGCTTTGCGCGACGCTTTGGAAATCCGGGCGATTACTCCGCGCGAACATGCGGCAGAACGTGAAATTATTTTAGAAGCGCTGCTGCCCTCTAATCCTTTTTACCGTATGGACCCGGTGCCCGTTCCGCGGGATATTTTAGAAGGAGCCACCGCTCTGCGCCGTGTCGAAGTGCTGCAAAATTTAAAGCTGATTACGCCCGCGGAAGCAAAAAAAGAAAAAGCCGCGATTGAAAAGCTGACATATGCCAAAATCGGTATGACCGGCAGTGACGGGCAGTCCAGACCGGAAACGGCGAAGTGTATTCAAAAGTGCTTAAGTGTTCCGTGTACGCCGTGTGCACCGGCGACAAAGTCTGTCGTTAAAAAGACCGCGGTAAAAAAAGCGGCTCCGGCGAAAAAAGCGACGGCCAAACCGGCGCCGGTAAAAAAGACGACTTCGGCGCTTTGTCCCTGCTGATAAAAGGAAATAACAATGTTGACACAACCTGCCGTCCGGGCTTTGCTTTTATCTTCAGCTGCCGGGTTATCGACATTGCTGGGGGCGGCGGTTATCTGTTTTACAAACGGCCGTAATGAACGCATGCTGTCCGTCGCACTGGGATTTGCCGCCGGAATTATGCTCAGTGTTTCTTTTACGGATTTGTATCCGAATGCAGAATTGCTGTTTCGCGCAATTCATTCGGATAAG